>Ga0256842_1002143_pt1 | contig 14643 bp, 18 predicted proteins | sample 4559240metaG_FD_185973 | JGI IMG/M metagenome (GOLD analysis project Ga0256842, IMG submission 185973) | Hydrothermal vent microbial communities from Guaymas Basin, Mexico - 4559-240 | ecosystem: Environmental > Aquatic > Marine > Hydrothermal vents | place: Mexico: Guaymas Basin | collected...
TTATGAGAAGAACATTATTTTTGGTCTAAACCGCCATTCTTTTTAATTCTGTTCTTAAGTTAGAGCCTTGGTTCTACACCTCTTGCGAGGATTTTTTTTAATAAAACCTGCTACAATATAACACTAAATAAGGAGTTTATAGATGATTATTCCACTTAACATTGCTACAACATGGAATATATCCATAAATCAAGAAACAAATTATGATAAAAAAATTAAATGATAAAGTCTCATTATTCATCAAGAGAGGATTAATTTGCTATTATCCTCGTCATTGCGAGAATATTGATATGCAAAAAAGTAATTAAACCTAAAAATGGAGGGTAAGATGAAAGTCGAACTAACAGATAAAGAAAAAATGAAGCTACGTCTAAAACAGGATTTTAAAGAATTTAAAAAACATGGATGGAAAAAAATGATAGTGTATTTGATACAATATTTTCTTCTTTTACCTACGCTTGTTATGGTAGTAATAACTGAAAACACAATTGAATATTCTATACTTGTTGGTATTATTGGTACACTTCTTCATTTAATTACTCAAGACTTTATTGATTATTTAGGTTCGAGAATGTAAAAAAAATCATATATTAATGTTGCAACAATTTTAATTATTCCACTGAATAACTTCATAGACAGTAGTGAAAATAAAATATCAATATCTAACTTACCAAAAGATATAAAATTTCAAGCGATACAGGGTTTTGAACAAATCATAATCCGCAATCCTCTTCTATAATCTGTGATTTAGGAGAGGTCAAGGATTATTCAGGCTTTGCCTGATTAGAGATATATTTTTTAATTATCTCAATCGTACTGCCTCCAACAGTTAGCAAACAATACGATGGACTCCAAAAATATGGTTTCCAATAAAAGGGTTTTAGATGTTCTTTAAACTCTTTTTGTATGTACCTACTACTTACAGTTTTAAAATTATTAACAAGTTTGGATAACTGAATTTGCGGATATGCCTCAAATGCAATATGTAGATGGTCAGCTTCGCTCTCTATCTCTATAATTTCACATTTCCATCTATTCTCGAAAATATCGCAAGCTATCTCTTTTAATCTATTGTTTATCTCTTTATTAATAACTTTATGACGGTATTTTGTTACAACAACTAAATGATATTGTAATCTGTATATACTATGCCTATTCTTCTTATAATCCACTTTTTAAACCTTGACAACTAATTAATAATTTGATAGAATCTTAGTATATATTTTAAGGAGTGTCAAGTGAAAATCACAAAAACAGCTAAACTAAAAATCACTTCACACTCTAAAATATTTGATGATACAATAGAAATATATAATAAGGCTTTATCCTTTTATATCTCTGTATGTGAAAAAGAGTATGGTGTTATGGAGCAGTTTAAACACTCAAAAGAGAAATTAAACTATATTGAAGCCTTAACTCATCTAACTATTAAAAACAAAAATATCAAATATGATTTTGATAAAGATTTCTATAAATTTCCATCATACTTAAGAAGAACTGCAATTATGGAAGCTTTAGGGGTATGTGATAGTCATTTTAGCAGATTGGCTAATTGGCAAACTAAAAAAGAGAATAGATTAATTAAAGGTAAAAAATTCTTTGAAAAACCACCTATACTTAACTATGAACCTAATTCATTCCCAACACTCTATAAAGATAATATGTGGGAGAAGATAGAAGATGGTAGGGCTAAAATAAAAGTATTTAAAAACAATGATTGGGTTTGGCTAGAGATAAACTATTCAACTAGAAACCTAAAATCAGGACAAGAATATAGATTTGATGGCTGTAAAGAGTACAATCCTATGCTTGTTAAAAAAGGTAAAAAGTATTTCTTACATATTGCATATCAATCAAATATTAAGCTTAACTCGACTTCATTAAAAAAACAAAAAGTTTGTGGAGTTGATTTAGGCTTAAATAAAAGTGCAGTTTGTAGTATTGTTGATTATAATGGAACTGTCTTAGATAGATTATTTATAAATCAGTCTAAAGAAAAAGACCAGCTAAAACACAAGCTCAATAAACTTGCAAAAGCTAAAAGAAAATCAGGAATCCTTAACGAAAAGCCTAATTATTGGAGAAAAATAAACGGACTTCAAAAGTTCATAACTCAAGATACAGCGGATAAGATTGTAGAGTTTGCAGTTAAAAACAGTGCAGATATTATAATATTTGAGTATCTTGGAAAAATGAGACTTCCAAAAGGTTTATTTGGTTCTAAAAGACTTAGAGCTAAATTGCAATATTGGGCTAAGATAAAGATACAGCACTTAGTAGAACAAAAAGCTCATAGTGCAGGTATAAGGTATTCAAGAGTGTTGGCAAGAGGTACATCTATGTATGCTTACGATGGAAGTGGTTTAGTTGAGAGAAATAACAAAAAAGATATTGCAACCTTACAGAGTAAAAACAAAAATGATAAAGATAAAACATATCATGCTGACTTATCAGCTTCATATAATATAGCTAGTAGATATTTTACAAGAGCTATTTTAAAACCCTTGTCGGAAACGAAAAGGTTACAAATAGAGGCAAAAGTTCCTTTGCTTGTAGACAGAACCAGTCATACTTTGTCTTCATTAATTAAGTTAAGAGAGGTTTGTTGATTATGTCAATATCACTTTTTTTATCTCGTATTTATGACAAAGAAGCTCCGTTCATAACTTGTAAGAGTTTGAGCGGTGAGGTTCACTATCAAAGCAATATAGATAAAGGCAAAAATAAATTGCGATATTATATTGATTATACTTACTTCTACCTATTTAAAAAATACTACAAAAAAGATACTAATTTTTTTGTAAGTATTTTTACTTTTTAGTCCAATTAGCTTGACTTTCTTTTCTTTATTTTGCTATAATATTGTTATCTAAAAAGAAAAAGGATTTAAAGATGAAAACAGTTCAAGAAATAGTAGTGACAGGTGTTGAGGTTGAACACGACCAACACTATCACTTACCTTTAGAAAATTGTGATTCTTTTGTGGATAAATGGGTATCATCTCACTCATTTGGCAATAAAAAAGAGATTGTTTCTCGCTACAGTAAGGATACTTGTGTGAACAAGGTAAAAAACAAAGAGATTTATTTTTGTTGCATTAATGATTTGAAAGGCTATATCCCTGATGATGAGGTTGAACAAATTCATAGAGAATTTGCTAAAAATTTCAATATTATCGGTGTAGTGAGAGATTATGCGAGCAGAGGCAGTAAAAGCCTAACAAATAGTGCAAAAATTGAAGGTAATCCAAACTCTACTACCTATGAAGCTGTAGGAACTGTCGAACATATACAAAAACAAGTTTATTGACTTATTATAATAAATATTGTAAAATACTTTTATGCGAAACAAATCTTAACTTCGGTTTGGCGGAAGCTCTAACTTCCTCCCACTATCAGATTTGCTTCATTTTAGTTAGCCTACACTCTATCCGCCACTAATCTTTAAAGATTTGGTAAGCGGTTAGTCCTATTGAAATCAACGACAAGATTATTCCTGTAATTTCAATCATTTTAAACACTCCATTGCCCCAGCACCACTTAACAATTAATAAGACCATACGAGAGCCTTAGCTGTTATTTTATTCCTCTGACCTTTCCGAGACAAGGAATAGAATGTACTTAACCTATGGCATTATTAGAGTTTAGCCATAATGTAATTATAGCAAAATCAGAACAATAAATAAAGTATTTTTATTTGAATTTTATTCTATTTTTCTTGACTTTCTTTTTACTTTTTTGCTATAATATTGTTATCTAAAAAGGAAAAGGCTAAACGATGAAAACATTAAGAGATTACACAGAGGAAGCACAAACAGAACTTTTTAAAGAGTGTGGAGTTTTTTTTGCATTTTCTAATGAACAGCTCCAAGAGGGGCTTAGTAAAATAGAGAGAGAAGATGGTGACAAGTTCACAGATTTAGGAGGTGGAATGTTCTGTCTCTCTAAAAATGTTGATGCTTTTATTGCAAAAATGGAAGCAATTACAAAAAGTGCGATAGAACAAGACATTGAAGAGAATGGAATCAATGCCATTATCATGCGAGAACTTGCAAACTATGAAACACAGATTACAAGTGATATAAGTGACACTGTAGAGGCTCTTGAAGATTATGAGGGTATTACTACGGAAGTTGTTGCAAAGGTGTTTAAAAATGAGTATATGCCAATGTGTATAGAAAAAGATTTGTTTTAAGAGGGGTCGATAATGAAATGGTTAGAATTTGAAAAGCCTGATACCTCAGCGAATAACTTTAGATTTAAGTTAGAGGGGATTGTCTGTTATGGCTTAGAATCTGGTGTAAGTATTACTTTTAGAGTAAAGACAAATAAAGAGCATGATGCCGTAAAGGTTGAATACTCAATACTTGGTAAAGAGAAAATGTTAAGTCATATTGATGAGATGAAAAGCTCTTATGATTTTAAGATAGAATCTCTTACAGATAATTCATTTATCATTACAGACATTCAAGAAAAAGCACTTATAGCAAGTTAGCAAGGAGAAAATAAAAATGAGTATAGAAATCAAAGAAAAAGTAAACAGATTTATTGAGGATGAGGTAAAAGTGTGTTTAGATATAAATAAAGAGGATAATATTGAGTCTGCTAAGACACTTTGTAGAAGAGGATAGCCGTATATGTAAGATGAGGTAAGAGCCTAGATACCTCTTACTTTAGTAGCAATCTTACAATAAAGCCTTTTTCCTATTAGTAAACTCCCTATGTATTAATTGATATGGAGTCTGCGAAATTGGTTGTCCTCTTCTGTAAGGTGTTTTTGACTTTTTTCTTATAATAGATATTCACTGATGTTTCTTTCATAACAAATAGCTATTCTTATTTTTCTCACTTCTGATACTGAAATATTAAACACTGCATTAAGTGAAAGATATGGGCTTTTATCGTTTTGTCTTTCAAAAAGATAGCCTTGTTGTTTCATTGCTTCAATAAAAGCACCATTTGAAATATAACAATTTTTATTATCACCATATTTTAATCTTAGAAAGTCTTCTGCTATATGTTTGATGGAATAGCTTGAAGAACATTGCTGATTTGGTCTTTTTAATTTTTTAAATTGAATAATTTTTATAAATTCTACAGCTCTTTTGATTTCATCAACATTTGGATAGGTTTTATCCCATTCTTTGCTATTATATGCACCATCTATTCCATTTGCATATATAATTAAATCTTTCATTTTTTTATCCCTGTTTCAAGAGAATAGCTATCTATTATTGATTTTCTTACAATATCAATTTTCTCTAACAAAGAAAGCTCATCTTTTGTAAAAGCATATTGTTTTTGAGTAAGTAAGAAATTTAATAAAGTGTGCCGATTTGCTATTTTTGATTCAATTAATATTTCAAACATATTAAGTGTTAGTGTTGGGCTTCTGTTTTCTATTTTAATTTTAATGAGATTGTCTAAAATAAAAGAGTAAACTAAAAATTGTATTTTTTTATTTTTTACCTCAAATATACAATCATCAAAGTGTGGAAATGTATTATAATTAAAAAATATAAACTTAACATCTTTATAATAGTTGTTAATTGTTTTTTTTATATATACCTCATCTAAATATTCTCCATCTTTTATTTGTTTTATAAGCTTATTATATTTTCTCTTTGTTATAAAATATTCTATTTTTTTCTTTTTATGTTTTAAGAAATTCATGTAATTATCCTTTTTTTAGAGATAATATCATATTAAATAAATAATGTAAATAATTAATTTTTTCTATTTCTTACCGTATATAATGCTTTTAAATGAGGGTTCATAATAAGGGTTTTAAATAACTTTAATACCTTTAAAATACCCATCATGTAAGGCATAAAAGAAATGAAAAAACTTTTTTATTTCTATCCTTATTTTTTACACTTATTTTTAAAAAATATAAAAAATTGAAATGTTTCTAAAGGTAACACAATTCTTTTTGTTGTAGGTGCAAAATAAATAGTTTTTGCGAAAAAGTGTATGCACAAATTTTAAAATTTATTGTATATAGGTTTAATTTCACTTGACTTTTTAGTATCTATTCTGCTATAATATTGTTATCTAAAAAAGGAAAAGGAAGTGTTTTATGTTCAATTCAAACAAATCTATTAAAAAATATCTTGAAGATTATTATGATAATTTTCAAATTATCTATCAAGATGTAAAAACTAATGACCTTATGAGTCAGACAGCGTTCACAAAAAATATTCACATTCGTTTTAGAACTTTTATGTCTTCCGAAATAATTACAATCCAAAAAATATCACAAAGAGTTTAAAGATGATAAGAACTATTTGCGATGATAAGAACAACGGGAAATTAATAAACGAGAACTTCAATGAGTGGTGCAATATTAAAGATGAGGTTGCACAGCAAGAGTGGGAGGAGAAAACAACTTCTCTTCTTTTTGGTACATATAAAAATGACACAACTATAAAGATTATTGACAATTTTAATCCAAAAAGAGGTTGTATGCTTGATAGTTATCTTAAAGAGATTAAAAGAGCTTTTGAAAAAGAAGCTAAAAAAAGAATAAATGCAAAAGAGGAGAAATAGATATCAAATTCAAAAGCAAAGCTGTTGGTTGAGGTAAATATCGGAGATGTTGAGAAAAAGTATCCAAACTTTCAGTTCAACTACGGAGATTTTTATGTATTCAGTAGTTATTAGCGATAATGGAACTATCAAGGAAGTTGTTATCTACAAAAATGAACAAGAAGTAAATCTCTTATGACGAAGCAGAAGAAAAAGGGCTTAGATTATGGTTAGTGCTGTTTTTATTCTTACTGTTGGTATTATAGGTTTTGCTATTACTTCACAAGCAGAGAAGTATTGTAAACAGTCAAACACTCAACTTCTTAGGCAAGTATGGTTAATAAACAAAGAGAAGCTAAACCACTTTACAGCAGATATACTGATACTAATCTTTACTTCAAGTAAATAAAGTACTTAATATTAAAATACAATTACTTCATAGTTGGTTTCTATTATTCGTTTCACTCTAAAATAACTACTCTTATATCTCTAAGATATGAACTTTATCTACTATAACAACTATAACTACTTTGCAAAGGCTAATTGACTCCGATAAACAAGGAGATTAAAGAGAAGTTCTATTACTAGTTGTGTTACAAACCATTACTAGTTATGTTACAAACGATTACTAGTCTTGTTACAAATGCTTACTAGTTGTGTTACAAGAAGTAAAACTATTACTAGTCTTGTTACAAAGCAAATAACTATTACTAGTAGTGTTGCAAAAGGGGTAAAAAAGCACAAATATACTTATTTATGTAACAAAAAAAGGTAATAGATACAATAAATGGGTAAAATTCACTAAAGATATAACAAAAAAAGGTAATGAATTGTTATAGTCCTTTAAAAACAGCATTTTTGTAACAATAAAAGGTAATAGAAGTACCATGAATAGGTAGGTTGTAACAAAAAGAGGTAATGTACAAAATAAAAAAAGCAATAGGAAGATTATATGATTCAATCTCTAAATACCGAGAAATTAGACACTACAGTTAAGTTAAGTAGATATGTAGCACAAGCTCCATGTAAAGCATCAATGATAGAGACAACAGATAAAGATGGGGTAAAGAGAAAAAGAAACCCAATAACTGTAACTGATGAAAAAATAGTAGATACTTGTTTACAAATCTTTCAAGAAACAGAAGTAGCAAGAAAAATCAACTACAATGAAATAAGAGCAGTAATAGAAAAGGAAATAGAAGAGAAGTTTATTAAATATGGTCTAGTCACATCAAAAAACAATACAAATAGTGCTAACAATGAAATACTAAGAAGAAGAGAAATAGCAATAGCCAAAGAGGTAAGAGAATATATTGTAAAAAACTTCGACATGAGTTTCAAGGTAGACTTTAACGAATTCATCAATCTAACGGGTGTTAAATCTGCTAAGAGATTTGGTAATGCTTTAGATATGGTTCTTAAGATACAAGAGAAAAACTTCTTTGAGTGGAAACAAGAAACAATAAGTGAAGATTTTTCCGAATTAAAGTGGGAGTTATCAAAGGTAAGCTTACTACCATCTATAACTATTGTGTTAAATACTGATAAGTTCAAAGATATCTCTGATTTTCAAAAAAGCAAGGTTAGAAATAAAAGCCAATACATTGACCACATCAAGCTTGGTCTTAATCCTGAATACATTGCCTCAGTAGTAGGTCTAGGTAAAGACTTCACAATGAGTGATAGAAAAATAAGAAACAAATTTAAAATATCTTACTCATTTAGATTAGATTGGCTCATTAGAAGTATTATCAAAGTTCAATACAACTCTAATATTAACTATTACACAATAGAGGAGTTACAAGATTTGTTTGGAACATCTTATGAGCAAGAGGCAAGTTTTTTCTTCAAGGTTCTTAATCCAGCAGTTAAAGAGATTAATAAATTCTCCGAACTCAATGTGGAGATAATTAACCATAAAAATAAAAACAAAATAATAGCAATAAGTTTTAGAATCACTGTTGAAGAAAGAGAAGATATGAGAAGAGGTGTAGATAATACAGCTTATTATATTGCTTCAAGATTATTCTACTTCTCTGATGAAAAAATTAACTCTATTGTAGGTTTCGCAAAGCACATAGAAACTGATTGTAAAGACTCTTTATTTTCTATGTATGGCAAAAGAGAATATAGAGATTGGGAAGATGAGGCAAAAATAGCTTTTAGAGTAGAAAAAGAATGTCTCGATTTTTTAGAAAATGATTTCAAAGATTTTTTCATCTCTCAACAAATAATTTATGATAAAAATAAAATGTGTATTATGAAAGAGGTTTTATTGGACGAAAACACTAATAATAATAACAATAATACACCTTATGACTCTTTAGCGACATATTCTGATACATCTGATACTAATTCTTCTTTAAACTCTTCTATGGGCAATAATGAGTCTACAGCTATTAATATAAACGAAGATGTTCCTACTGTTTTTGTTGATTCTTCCAATAGTCTTTTTGATGATAATTCTACAAACAATGATAATGTTACTTTAGATGTTACTGTCTTCCCTAATTCTTCTAATGATTCTGTTGTTAAAAATACTGCTTTAAAAGACTCTCAATTTTATAAAAAATCCTTTTCTGAAAAAAATCAAGTTATTCATCCGTTAAAAAAATCGACAGAAAAAAAACAAGCAAAAATAAAGTTAATAACTATTGAAAATTCTAATAACGAATCTATTGAAAATCCTATGCAATCTTTAGCTCATTTAAAAGCTCTTCTTAATAACAAACAAATGTACTTTTCTACTGAATCTATCTTAGAAAAAGTGTCGATTTTAAATTCTATCCCCTTTAGCATTTTTATTGACGATGAGGTTACTAGTTCTACAATGATGAGAAAAATTGAAAACGAAAATGACTATATCAAATATGCTGAAATTATCAAACTTTATATTATTGGTAAAAAAATTAATCTCTTTTCATTTAGTGATGATTATTTAAAAGATGTGTTTTACAACAATATGATTAGCGAAAACTTTAAAGAAATTGATGATGATTTGAAAGCTAAAATAAATGATGTGTCTAATTAGATAACTGCGTGTATTTATATGATGTATGGAGTGGGGTATTTTATCCTCTCTATTCTTAAATCAATTTTCTTTTTAAACTTAAACTAATACTGGTGAAAAATTAAAAAGTGTCCACTTTCTATAGTTTTTTGGCTATTTTTGGCTTTTTTCAATGAAAATCAGTATTTTATTCTTAAGGCATTTCTTAATTACTCCTTAATATTTTCTTTGTTAAGAAGCCCTATAATGTGGGGTTTTAAAATTTTATACTTTATTTTTATTTTTAGTGATGATGTATTGTATTATTTGTAGTAAACTTTGTAGTAAACTTTGTAGTAAATTGCATATGCAATAGGCTTGATAATCCCTTATTGTAGGGCTTAGCAAGAATAGATTTTGTAGTAAAGTTTGTAGTAAAGTTTGTAGTAATCTATATAAAAAATAAGATTATATGTGATTTTGTAGTAAACTTTGTAGTAAATTGCATATGCAATAGGCTTGATAATCCCTTATTATAGGGCTTAGCAAGAATAGATTTTGTAGTAAAGTTTGTAGTAAAGTTTTTTTAGTAATTTTGCTATAATAGTATAATTAAAAAAATTTATGAGGCTAAGATGAATCAACTTGAAATTTCACAAAAAATAAAAACAGCTATTATTATTTCTATTATTGTAGAAAATAGAAAAACAAAAATAGGATTTGTTTATAAAAAATTTAATGATTTTTATAAATATAGATTTAACTATGATAACTTTAAAAAACATTATAACGAGGCAATAAAATTATTAAATACATATAATGAATTTGATTATAAATACGCAAAAACAGATATTAAAGAAGCTTTAAAAAGTCCTGCTGTCGTAATAAAAAAAGAGGTTGAAAAAAGCACTCCAAAAATTATAAAAAGTGAAAATTCTATTGGAGATTTAAATGGTTTTCTTGATGAAGATTTTGAAGTACCTACTGATGAAGTGAGAACTCTTTTTGAAAATAATTCAGAGAGTATTTCAATCAACAATGTTTTTGAAAATCAAAAAGAACCTATATTAAAAGAAGAAAATTATATGAATGATGATGTCGAAGTTCCTCTTATATTTAATGAAGCTAACACAAAATTAGAAGAAGTTGTGATTTCTAACCAAATAGTTCCTGTTTCTATAAAAGATATAAAAGTTAGACGTAAAAAAAAGATAGAAGAAAAAATAGAAAAGGTAGAAAAGGTAGAGATTGTAAAAGATGAAGGTTTTGTTGATTTGCCAGAATATAATGAAACAGTATGGTATGACATAGCGAAATTTAAATATCATTTATTGGAAAAAGGGTACAGAGAAGAAAGAGATGATTACAAAAGAATCTATTATCAGAATATGGTAATGATGAATATTCTATCTAACAAAGAAATAGAAATTAATAATCCTGAAATAATTGATTTCAAAAAAGAAAATGGTTTGAAAGAATGTGATTTTGGTGCATCAAGAATCAATGAGATTAAAGATAATTATTGTACTTTTAAATATCTATCTGACGAATACCCTGATTTTAGAGAAAGTAAATATTTAAAAGATAAAAAGTATTTTGAAATAATAATGGAATGGGAAGAGGGTACTGCTACTAGAAATTATCTTGATAAATTTATAGGAAAAATAAAAAAAGAAATATTTGAAAATTATGATGGGGTAAGTGATGAGCAAATAGAAGTAATTATTAATAATGCTCTGTCTAAATGGAAACGAAAAAAAGAAGATGTTAGAACCAGAAGTGATTGTTTCGCTTTTATTAAAAATACAGAGGCAGTAAATGCATTTGAAGAAGAAAATGTTTATATGCCATATGATGTATGGTTTAATAACGACATTCCTTTAAAAGTCGAAGATGGAATAGAAATATTCAATGAAACAGACGGAGATATTTTTGAAATAGGATTGATATTATTTAGAACAAATTATAAAAAAATAAAAAAACTATTATTAAACTTTGATGAGGATGAAGAGCTTAAAAAGATGTGGGTATATGATATATATAAATTTAAACTAGAAGATTTTAACTCTTCTTTTGATGAAGCGTATAAATATATGTTGATTTTTATTAAAGATAAATATAACCATACATTTAAGATTTTTGTGCATGATTATATGAACTATACTCCTTATGTTGATTTATTGAAGCTTCAAGATGATTGGATATTTAATTACAACAAGAACATATTAGATTCTAAAAAGGAAGCAATTATCTTGGAATTTGCAGAAGAAGTGGAAATAATCTTAGAAAAGTGAACATTCTCTAATAGAAAATTAAAGACTAAAAACATATAATACATATAATATGATAATATTAAGGGTTTTAACATGGCAGAGATTAAAGGCAAAGCAAAAAAAATAATAGTTTTAAGCACAAAAGGCGGATGTGGAAAGAGTACGATTTCTCACTATCTGTTACCATTTTATTTCATTGATAAAGAAGGTAGGCTTGATTATGAAAAAGAAAAGGTAAATCTTACTATTTTTGAGTTAGAAGCAACTAACACATCAAGAGAAAGTTTTTATAATGAGAGTTGTGTAAAATATATATATGATAAGATGGATAATCCTGACAAAACAAAAGATATTTTCTTGGATGTAGCATTTGATGAAGATAGTGGAGCAATATTTGATGTAGGTGGTGGTAGAGATGCTTTATTGGCAATTCAGAATATTTCAACTATTGCAGATGGTCTTGATGATTTTGTATTTGTATTTCCTTTTAATCTTACAGTAGATTCTTTTGATGGTGCATATGAAATGTATAGAAAAGTAAGAGAAGAGAATGAAGATGTAAAATGTTTATTTGTTTTAAATAAAATGACATATAGATATGATGATAGCGATACTCCTTATAAAATGTTTTTAGATAAAAATGATATAGAAGCTGAAATGGCTAAATCTAAATTAGATTTTAAAAAAATATATCAAGAAGATATAGCAATTACATATATACCTGAGATGATGGAGATATTGCCAAGTGTACTATTTTCAATAGAAGGTTGTTGTATTGATTATTGTAGAGACTTACTAAAAGGGATTAGTGCTTCTGATTTAAGAAAAGAAGCAATGAGTAAAGCGAAAGCAGGTTCAAAAAATCCAGATAAACAAAAAGAGAATTATAAGATAGCGGTACAGGACATATTAAGAAAAAGAGATTTATATAGAATGATGCAATATTCTAAACCTTTCTATGATGCAATAGATGTAGCAATTACTTCTGACAAAAAATAGCTAAGAGATTTTAAAGAAATGGCAAGAGAAGATAAATACTCACAAGAAGAAAAAAATATTGAATTTTCTTGGGATTTAACAAATCTATGGGAGTCTTTTGAAAAAGGTATTAAAGGAGAGATTCAGAATTTGGGCAAAGAAATTTCTTTAATTAAAAAAGAATTTTCTGGTGTTGCGGAATTGCTTAATCTTAAAGCTATAGAGATAAAAGATGCCCTTAATGTTTTTAGTGAATCTAATGAAATCGTATCTAAAGAAAAACAAGAATTAGAATTAGCCGTAAGTGCTTTGAAAGAACTAAAAGGGAAAACAGTATCAATTAATACAGCAGACGTTAATTTTATAATAGACTCAATGGCTAAAATTGTAAGTGCTGATACTGATAAAGTAATTAAAGAAAATCTTGAAGGTGAAGACTTGTCGAGGAAATTTAAAAGAGTTGTAAACTTATCTAAAAAAATTGAAGACCAATTAGGCAGTACAAATAATGGGTTAAAAGAACTCTTGCTGTATTGTCAAAAAGGAACAGATAGTATATACACAAGTGAAGTGATAGTTTTAAAGCTCATGAGTACATTACAATTTCTTGATAGGTTGAGTGAAAAAAACAGGAATAAAATAATTAATAGCGATTTATCAGTCTTCCAAAATGTTTCAGAATTATTAGAGAGTAGAATTCAAGATGAAACAACTGCATCGTCTAATACAATTCAAACGAAAGAAACTTTCCCAGAAAAGAGAATAACCAACATAGAGTCTAGTATTCATAACCTAGATGATAAAATTAGCAATCTTGAAAAGTTATTTATTACTCAAACGAAATCAATATTAAAAGCAATAAATCAAGAAGCTAAACCTATAAAAACAAAAAAAGAAACAGCGAAAAGCATTGTTGAAGGTTTCTTTTCACAAAAGAAGGAAAGATAGATGGTTGATATTAATTTTAAAAGCAATAAGGTTTCATCTTCTTTAAAAATGGAAGATTCTAGTGTTTCTGTAAATAAACATCAAAAAGGTTCTACATGTAACGATATTGATATTATAGCTATTAATGAATGGATGCATAGGCAAGAAGGGGTAGAGCTGTTTAATAGCCTTAGAGCTATCGCTTTACTATGTAATATTGTAGATGGATTAGATACTCTGTTCTTTGATATAGCAAAAGAGCTTCCTGCAAAACTAGAGCTTGATAACATGTCAATGGATGCTTTGATGGAAAACTTCAAAGATACAAATAAAGAAAAATTAAACCCTTACGATTATATAAAAAGTTTAAAAGAAATTTTTGAGCAAAGTGAACATAGTAAAAAGTTTGTTGAAAAGTTTGAGGATAATTTTCTATTAGAAAAATTATCTGTTTTAAATAAAAAATTTAAAATAATTACGCAAGAAGAATACAAAGCAATTCTGGGAGCGAAGTCAAAAGAAGAAAATACTCCATTAACATCAAATAATAATAATGATGAACTTATAAAATTTGCAAATAATATAAAATTTAAGAGAAGTGTTTTAATAAAGAAGAGTGATGAAGCAATTTACTAAAATAATATTATGCACTTTTCTTTTGGTAATATCTGCAAACTTGCACGCTGTATCTATTGATAAGATGATAGGAGAAGTTGATAGCATAAATATGAACAATATAGGAGCTTCGTCAAATAAAACATCATTAGATGTTGTGAAGGAAGTGGCAATAAGTCAAGCTACAGGATGCCAATGCGATGCTGAAATAATAAGGGCAAAAAAAGAGGTAATAAAAGAGATAGAGAATTATACTAAAAAGAGTATGGATTCTTTTAGTGCATTGTTTATACAGACAAAAAAAAATATAAAAGAGATTAGAAACAGAACTAAC
>Ga0256842_1002144_pt1 | contig 14632 bp, 29 predicted proteins | sample 4559240metaG_FD_185973 | JGI IMG/M metagenome (GOLD analysis project Ga0256842, IMG submission 185973) | Hydrothermal vent microbial communities from Guaymas Basin, Mexico - 4559-240 | ecosystem: Environmental > Aquatic > Marine > Hydrothermal vents | place: Mexico: Guaymas Basin | collected...
TACACGGATAATTTGATACACTTTATTTCCATTAATATAAAACTTTTCCATATATGATTGCTCAAATGGAGTAACAATATGTTTAATTTTGTGTCCTTGTAAATCTCTTGTCATATTAAATTCCTTCTTTATTGTATGTACATTGTTTTAGTTTTCCGTTAGAATTATATCTAACTGTCATACCACCAGATTTATAACCTTTAAATATTAAGTATTCTGTATTTGTTTCTTTATCACACCACACATTAACACCTTGTCTAATAACTGTTCTAATTATTTCTTTTGAGTTTTGTCTTGTTTCTTTTTGTTCACCATCACACCCAGTTAGTAACAATATCAGTGTTAAACATCCTAAAATTATTTTTTTCATCTTATTATCCTTCATAAGTATTAATCTATTCGTTTATCATAAGTAAATACAGGAACAAATAGTACCCAATATGTAGTTCTTAAAAACCTTTGCATAACTATTCTTTTGTATGATTTACCTATACTACTTGGTGATAGTACTTTTATTTCTTTTGTTATAACTGATTCTTTTCTTGATATTAACATTTCTTGTCCTTTTACTGTTTATATACTATATTATAACAAAATATATATTAAAAGCAACTTAAAGTGTACTAAACCAAATATAACTCCGGACATTCATCTTTCCAAATATGTTCATATTTAGTATCGTCTTTCAAAAACTGTATAGTATTTTTTGAAGTGTATATATGCCAATCATTTCCAAAATGATAAGACTTTACTGATAATTCCCCATCATTATACAAAATTTTGTTACAAGTACCATACTGTGTATTTGATTCATATGTGTACCAATAACCATCTACTTTTTTCTTAGTACCAGGAAATCCTATATATTTTTTAAGAATTATAGTATCACGAATATTTAATGCTTCATTATATAAATTAATACTTTTATCAAAATTTTCAATAACCTTTATCCACTTTTGAATTGATTCTTCTTTGGTAAGATTACGATTATATCGTAACAATAGTTCCGGATTAAAAGTTTGTTTATTGTTTAAAAACTCTATATTTTGGAGTACCCAATACTCCGTCAATTTTTCTAAAACATTTTCTAAATGTCTTTTCATTTCAAGAAAATTACTAATAACATTACCATAAGGATTATTCATTAAACCAAATGTAGCATTTGTAATAATACTGAAATTATCTAATTCCGAATATGAGTCGTAACCACCTGGAGTATTCCATCTTTTAATAGAACTTAAAATATCCAATGCACTTAATTTGAACTTTATTATTTCGTTCATAGTAATGTTATTATAATCGATGTTTAATAATTCGTGTTTACATTCTATCATTTTCTTATCCTTTATATATTATATTATAACATACAGTACATAAAAGAAAACTTAAAAGTTATAATAAATCATAGTAATCTTTATTTATTGTATCTTCACCAAATACAATAAATAAACAATATTCTATATCTGATTTAAGTACTTTAGGTTTATTGTGTTCTTCAAATTCATTTGAAATTATTTTACTATTATAACCTAAATTACTACACCATTGTTGTAAAGGTATTAATTTTTCAATATTATCTGCGCATATAGATAAAATAGGTGCACCATTATATCCTTTTTTTGTTGCTAAAGATAAAATATCTTGTGATACTGCATACATTATTGTACTTTTCATTTCTTTCTTAAACATTACTTTTCCTTTATGATGTTCTTCCAATCATTACAAATTTATGAGGAGAAACTTTTGCGTCATTCAATAACCTATCCAATTTATTTTTATCCATCATATCATACTCATCTAACATAACATATATTTCACCATTATTTACAAGCAAGTATTCTGATGGTATATGTTTATTTTGTGACTTATGTAATAGAATATGTAAGTCATCTAGTATTTTACAACTTACATTTACATTTAAATTTCTAAAATACTTAATATGAGTATTATTACTTATTCTATTAAAAGATATAAAAATAACTTCGTGATACATAGTAGCATAATTCACAGCAATTTTTCTTAAATATTCTGTCTTACCAGATCTTCTGGGTTGTACTTGCATATTACTTTCTATTATCAAATCCACCCCTTATTATTAAAATCGTTATTAGATATAGTTTTTAACTCGTAATCATAAATTTCTTTATCTGTAAGAGGTTTGTGTGTTTTTATAGCGCAATAAAATCTAGATTTTCTATAATCCAGATTGTGAAATGTTTCGATTTCAACTTTAGGAAATGTGCCAATATCAAATGGTCTTTTCATTAAGTAATACATTTGTTATCCTTCGATGTTTATGTTATTTTATTAAATTGATAATATTTCTTATTTGTTGGGAGGTTATTTTTTTACAAGAATTAGCAAATAATTCTGAAACTTTTTGTTTAGCTTCTTTTTTAGTTATATTTTGAATTACTTCTACTTCATCAACTATCATTGCAGAAGTACCATTAAAATCTACAGCATGTTTATCGCCGCATTTAGCATAATAAACGGATTGTGTTTCATAACCATCATTTCTTTTGGTTTTTACGATAGTTCCTTCTAAAATAACATCCAATACTTCAAGTGTGCCATTAGTTTTAATAAAAAAATCTGCTTGTACTTCTTCCATATCATCATTTTCATAAAGTTCGCAATCTTCACCAAAAAATATATGATTATCTATATACAAATATGGATAACGAATATTTATTGGTGTATTTCCGTCTAAACCTAACCAATATATACCATTATTAAACAAATTTGTTGAATTTGTTTGCTTTGTTTTGGAGTTACTTCTATTTTAATATTTGTTTTCATCTTTTTATCCTTTGTGTACTATATTATAACATACAGTACATTAAAAGGAACTTAAAAGAAAAATTAAAATAAACTAAACTTTTCTATTTCCTATTGAACCAAATGATTGTTCGACAATTTCTTTAACTTCCACTGTTGCATTGTTATCATCTATATTTCTAAGAGTTTTTTTAAGTTTTTCTGTAAGTTTTTTTGCTTGTTTTTGAACTGCTTTATCGTCTTTATCAAACATATAAAGTTCTACTTCCATCGTAACCACATAACGATTTTCTTTTGCTTCTGTTAAGTATTTTCTAAAACTCATTTTACTTCCTTTAAATTATATTGTTTAATTATATTGTCACTTTCAGTATTTATTGCAGGTATATGAAAATATTTCATATCTTTAGTAGTAATAATATCTTTAAATATTTTACTTAATTTTATAACTGCTTCTGCATTATAAGGATATGTGTGCGCTTCTCCATTCCAATTATCTTGAATAAATTTGTCAACTTTTTCATCGTTCATCTTTCTAATTGCTTCGTTATAAAATTCTTTGAATTGCATTTATAATTCCTTGTTTTGTATTATTTATAAATTATTTATATAGTAAAGTGTTGAAAATAGTAAGAAAAGTGTTGAAAATAGTAAGAAAAGTGTCGAAAATAGTAAGAAAAGTGTTGAAAATAGTAAGAAAAGTGTGGAAGACTAAAAACTTCCACCATTTTTACGGTTGATACTAAAAGACTTACATTCTATTTTGAACTGCGTTTAGCTATTATCTCCGATAGTATTTATTACTAGATCTTATTTATTTGCTAATCTAGTGTGAGTTTTATAACAAGCACTATTCACGGGTTTATCAACTACCCTAACAGTTGTCAGCATTTGTTGATATTGTCTGACTACTTTTTATTTATAAACGATTAATAGTATGTACTACCAATGATCTTAATATTCTAAAATTTAATATTTTATGTTTACCTGCTGTGTACTTTATGTAATCACACTTCACAGCATTATCAGGAATACCTAAAGTAATTCTAGACGGATCTTTTGCTAACCAATAACCATATTCTGTATTTGTTGTAAATGCCGGCATATCAGGTAATTTTCTAGGAATCCAAAATAAAATAATATCGGCTAGTTCCATAGCATTGTGCTCCCAATCTATTTGAGCATTATAAGCAAAATTTTCTTTCCAATCTTTTCTATCCTTAAACTCTGGTATTAATAAAGTACCATCAAATCCAAAGTCTTTAAACATTTTAATTGCTTCTGGTCTCCATGATTTTACAGAATCGTTACGGGGTGTTGGACCTGCTAAAAATACAGATTTGCCTTCAATGTCTAATGATGTTTGTGTGTAAATTACTTTCATATATTTCCTTTTTAAAATAATACTTCCGGATGTATTAACTTAATTTGAGCTTTTGTTTTTTTTGATAATATTATTTTATTAAATGTTTTATTACTTGTAACCAATTTGTATTTACATATTATATTTGGCATTATATTGTGTAAACATTCATCTATATATTTAATATAAGATTTTTCTGATATAAATGCTACATCCTGTTCTAAATGATGTATTGTAGAGTGTAAAATTGTATTCATAATTTTCCTTAAAATAATGCTTCTGGGTAATACTTTTTAAGTTCTTCATAAAAATTATTGTTAAACGATATATATACTGAATTATCATCATTAATGCGTACACTTAAACTTATATCTAATAACGGATACATATTAACTAAATGTGAGTAAAGGTAATTTTCCATTTCTGGTATTGTTTTAGGTAATGATATACCGCCTATGAACTTATTAGCAAAATTGTCTATGAGAGTGTTATAAGATATATTGTCATTTGTTGTTTCATATACAATTATTGGTGTTTTATTTTTTATTTTATTAACATCTATACCGGTGTACATTACATTCTCTTTTTCTTAAAAGAATTGTAGTTATTAAATAATACAGTAACACTATTACCTTTTGATACTTCAATACTTTGTACATTTTCTATAATGTTATTAGCACCGTCTACCCATAATGTTACCGGAGTTCTTGAAGATACTTTAATTAATGTTTTATGTGGTTCAATAACATAATTGATTTTACGATTAGTTTTATCACCGGTAATACTCCAATTATGTGATGAAAGTGGTAAAATAACACCGTTATTATTACGATTAATACCAGTAGAACCTTGTGGTGTACTAATAATTAATCCTCCACCTTTGAAATTACGAATAATTTTATCACGGTCGTGTACTTCAAATTCAATCCATGAATTCATAGTTCCGCCTAACATTACATCATTAAATGCTTGGAATTCTTTGTGCATAATACTATATGTTCCATCATTAAATCTATGAAAAGATTTATAAGTTACTTTTACTTTAATAAGGTTAAATTTCTTTGCTTTAGCAGTTTTTGATATCCAAGGATCTTGATTCATAAGAAAATTTACACTTCCTGCACCTACACCAAAGAATGGTTTATTTTTATCTCTATGCATTTTAATAGCACGAAGTAAAGTACCATCTCCCCCAACTACACGAATATGATCATCTTGTTCTTGAATGTACTTACCATTATCATACTTATCTGTCCAAATTTTATACATTATTTTGTCCTTTTTTATATTGTATTATAACAGAATGTGTATTAAAAGGAACTTAATTGTTATTTTGCTAAACTACAAGAATTTAAAAGTTCGATTAATTGTATTTCAAAGTATGTAAACTTCTCACCACACCAACCTGTTTCGGTACAAACTAATGTATTATCTTCAAAATGATATTTTTTGGATCTAATGTCTGATGCTGTATCGTAAATACGACTAGGTAAAACGATAGCAACATTTGTTAACATACCATTCATTGCTTCTTTAGCTTCATTAAAGTACGACCATGGATATGGATTTTCTGGTTGAGACATTAATCGTTTAATTTCTTGTAAATTAAAATCCATACCCCCGTTTAAACAAATTATTGTTTTATGTTCTGATGCCCATTCCCAAAACATTTCCGCTATGTTTTCATCAATATTATTTAAATTATTAATTAGTTCATCAGATGAATATTTTAAAAACATTTCCGTTTGTGCATGTGCACCTTGTATTCCTTGTTGAATACTACTCATATAAAAATTTCCGAAGTGATAAATTCTCATTTTAATTTCCTTTTACATTTATTAAAAATTTGTATTTACATTTGCTGCAAGTACATTTTAAGTGTTCTTTAATAACAATTATTCTATTAACACTTATTTTTTTAAAAAATTCTGTTTCAAAGGAATTTCCGTATAAATCACAAAATTCCTCATTTTTAGCCACATACAATATATTAATATCATTATATCCACATTTTGGACAACAACTATCACAAGGTAATATTTCTTTGTGCATATTTGATCCTTTTTTTAGATTTATTTCTTCACAATCTAAACAATCACAAGGACCAGGTGCATTACATGAATTATATATCATTTTGTGTCCCCCATCCCCATTCTTTTAGTTTCCAGTATATTCTTGAATCAAGAAGGTGTTTCATTCCTTCTATATTATCACGAATATCTCTTGCATTAGCATCTATTTTAACATCATTTCTTTTAACAAATTCAACTTCTCTAAGATTAAATCCTTGATCTATAAATATATCTGTGTAAAAAGTATTTTCATATAATCTGCCATTAAATGAAAATGATGTTCTGTCTACCTCTTTATTGTGTGAATACAGTACAATATCATCATTTAACACACCATTATAGTCAAATTCCTTGTATAAAGTGTTAAAAATTTCTTGTTGTAAATTAACCCACCAATTGTCCCAATTTTCATAATCCATACCACGAACAAATACAATAGGTACATTAGGCAATGTTAGTCTAATAAGTTCCTTTCTTTGTGCGTATGTAAGTGGATTTTTTAGTTTATCGCGGTCTTCATTTGAACTACCAAGAACAATAATAGGAGTTAAACCATCAAGTAAAATTTCATTTATAATTTCTTGATGTCCTTTGTGAAAGGGTTGTGCTCTCGCTACAAAAAGACCATATTTAGGTTTATTCTTATCTATTGCAGATATAAAAGTTTTTCCGGTATTTTCGCATATAAGTTTTATTACATCAAACTCAGACATATTATTTGACAAATTATTAAGAACATCATTAAGAACATCATTAACAGTAAAATTGTCGCCGTGAAGTTCTTTGTATGTTTTACATGCTTTTTTTATTGTTATAACATCTTTAATAGCACATTTTATTTTGTTATTTGGATTCATCATTTATCCTTAAAACTTTAATTCTATAACATCTGGTTTACCACCAACACTTAACACGACTTCTGAAACAATTTTTATTACATTTTTAGCAATTTTTTTATTAGAGTATTTGCTATTTCTTAACGCAAGCATAGCACCCATAGCTACTTCACTACCAGAGCCTACTGATACATTATTCAAATATTCTAGTACACTCCAATCGTCCTGAAGCGTATATACAAAACCTTTATACATTATAATTGCAGTCCCAGATTTTCCTGCATCATCCTTACTTGAATATTTATGTGTTTCTAAAACTTCACGAATACAAGGCAATAAATCTTTTACAATATATTCATATGGTATTTTTCTTTTATCTTTAGGAATTTTTAAATGATGTTCTAATATTTGACCAAAACGAAATGATGTAGTATAACCAAAAAGTACTTTTTTCTTTTTAAATATTTTAGGTTTGTTTATTACTTCGCCTGTATATCCATTACTTCCTAATCTGTCACCAGCAATTATCATTTTTCTTTTTGATTTATCTACAAATCCGATTATACAAGTCATAATTATCCTTTTTAATTTTAGTAATTAGTACATTATAATTAATATTAGGACAAAAACTAAACGCTGTTTCGTTTATTAAGTCTTGAAATAATTTATCATAATGTGTATCTTTTAAGAAGTAATCTATAAATGTACCCCAATATTCGCCATTATCGATAGAACCTTCACCTACTTTTATTTCAACCATATATTCTTTTGAAGAACTTTCAATAGTTTTAAGTAAATTTACAAGTTTTTGGTATCCGGGTTTAATATGTGTATAAACACCTTCGACAGGTACGCGTTTTAACTTATTTTCATAATACGATAATGTATAATATATACCTTTTTTAAGAAGCATAATATATGCTTCAAATACAGTATGTTTATTAAATTCTATTTTATATTTATTCAAAATGTTTTCTTTTTAACTCTTTTTCGTACTCATCAGCTTTTTCTTTTGCTATTTTATGATCATAATTAGCTTTATAAACTAACATTTCTTCTAATCCATTAGGCCATCTTTCACTGTCAAGTATAATAGTACTACGAAAATTATTATTGATGTAATTTTCTAATGTTTCAAATTCATCACAAATTTGTCGATTATCAAAACTGCCTGCCCTAACATAAATTATTTTATCATCAGAATGGTAAAATGGTGTTTTAACATTTTCTTTTAATGACATTTCGCCAGTACCTTTCCATGATACTGTGTACACCATTGGTTCACAAGGAATTAAAGTGTGATCATAGTTTTGAAAGTGTTTTCTTACTTGTACTATTTTATCGCCAACTTTTAGTGCAAACATTTGTTCTAGTGTCATTTAATATCCTTTTGTGTTTTTATATTCAAAAATTATGCTAAAAGTTCTTTCACTATTTTTGATGAAATCTTCATATCAATAGATGCAATTTTTTTAAGTTCTTTCATTATTTGACCCATATTAGGGTTACTGTATTTTTTAATTTCTTGTTCAATAATGTTTTTGGTTTCTTTTTCAGATAATGTTTTTGGTAGCAAAGACTCTAATATATCTACTGCATCCTGACAATCTACACCTTGTTTAAGTGAATCTGTTGATTGTTTATATTCACTTTTAATTGCTTGTAAAATGTATTTTTCCATATCAGTAGAATTATCTTTTTTAGCTGATTTGATAGTTTTATCAATAACTAAACCTAAAACACCTTGTTTAATAACATCAATGTTTAATTTATTTTCTTTTCTAATTTTCCGTAAGTGTATCCACTCTTCTCTAATATCTTTGTATGTTCTCATAAATTTTCCTTTAGATTTTGCCATTTACAGTTGTTATCTATTGTACCATTGCTAAATAAGTACAAAGCATCTATATTAGGGTTAGTTTTACTATAATTCCAAAATACTATGTTAGTGTTTTCTTCAAGAGTTTTGCTGCCATTGATGTTATCCATCCAGGTTCCTAAATCATCCGCAAATGTCTCTATCCAACAATCTTCTTCAAAAACATTTGGTCTTAAAGTAATCTGAGCACCTGGAAATGTTTCTACTATTTTAGATATAATCCCATCTTTTTTACAAAAATGTTTATGGTTATATGAAGTTAAAACAATACTAAATCGTAATTTCTTTTCTCTTGCTGTTCTTCTATACCATAACATATCTTCATCATAAAGATTATCAAAAAACTTTTCGTCTATACTTACAACAATTTTGTCGTAATTACAAATTAAATACTTTTCTAATATTCTTGTGTCTGTATTTCTAGTGTGTATAGATACTTTTATATTTGAGTTAATTTTTTTAGCTATGACCGGAATATCATCAGTTTCTTGAATAAAACAAGGGTCTGAAGTGTCACCAGATACTGATAATAAGTTTGTTGTATCAGCATAACACTCTAGAAAACTTTTAAGTTTACTGGAATAATGTGGTGTAACATTTTCTCTTATACTATTACCTATACAAAAACTACAATTAAATTTACATGCGCCACCTGCTAGAATTGATATGTAATCCATAATTAACCCCATTGAGAAGTAATAGAAATTGCTTCATCTAAAGTGTCACAAGTTTTAAAACAATAGTCCATAACATCACCCATAGACTCTTGAACTTCCACTTTATTTTCATAAACTTTATAAGTTATCCGCCAATCTTCAACATAACATTCTAATACACCTGTATCTTGATCTGATTGTAAAACTTCTATCTGAGTTAATTTTTCTATATTTTTAAACATAATCTTATCCTTTATATACTATATTATAACAAAATGTATATTAAAAGGAACTTAAATTTCTATTTAATATATAAATTTCTTATTTTCTAAGCTGTTCATTTTTATATTCCAAATTATCTAATCTGATTTGCATTGTAGCAATAACAACAATTAAAGCAAAAGAAAAAGGTAATACCCACCATGAAGTATATCCTACCATTATCCCTAAAGTAAAACATAAAATGTAATAACCATAATCACTAATTTGTTTCAATTTTTTTGTAATAGTCATTATTTGTCCTTAGATATAACTTCTGCTAATTGTCTAAGTTCAGTATCATTATATTTTTTAACTTGACCTTTCATAAGACCTTTCATTGGTCCGCCGTAAGTTTCATCTTTGTAACCTTTTAGTGCTGTAAATATTTGAGTTTCATTCATATCTGCAACAATTTTAGATTTATTAAGTGCTTTTCCTGTGAAGTGTACTTTATGACACCCATAACAACTTTTAACTGATTGTAAATTTATTTCGTCTGCGTGTACATTTGAAATATCAAATGCCGCTGCTAATGCTGCTAATGTTAATATTATAAACCATGCTTTTTTCATTTTATTTCCTTTTAATTATTTATAGTAACTTTAATACTCAGTATTTCTACTTAGTATTTTCTACTTAGTATTTCTACTGAGTATTTTCTACTTAGCATTATTACGAATTTCATCTAGTGAAGTATTTGTAAGTATATTACCATCTTTGTAAACTGTTTTAAGAGCTTGAACAAACCCCGGGTATTTGTCACCTACTAGAGTCACTTTATACTCACCTGTATCTGGATTGTAAAGTGTTGTTACTTTACCTTTTTTAGACTTTTTACCAGGGTCTGTAATAGGGTCTTTGAAAACATCAATGTCTTGAGTATATGAATGGCCTGTGTCTTCGCCAATTTCAACAGTAATACTTGAACATTTAACAGCAAATCCCATTGTATCTCTTGTGTGATTTTGCATTAGATCACCACCACTACCAAATACAAAGTTTTCTGCGGCATATTTACCTTCTGTCATTGATATTTTAAGAATATTTTCAATTACTTCAGGATTAACACCATCACCCCACAGAATACCAAAATTGGAACTTGCCATTCTTTCAATACCGTCTGGTCCTTCAATCATTATATCAAAAACACCGTTATCTTCCATAATTTTTGTCATTTTTGAAAGAACTTCAATAGGGTTACCTGAATCTGGTCTTAGTACAAACTTTTGGTTTGGTCTTGATTCAATAAGTTCTCTAATTTTGGAACCTGGTTTAGTTACTTCATCTGTAAATTTATACACATCATATGAATCAGCAACAAACGACATAATAGGTGCATCTGGATTATCAAGTAGCATTTGATAAACAAAATTCATTTCATTATCTTTTCCCCAACTCGTAGTGCTTGAATGTTCCGATGCAAATACAGAATAACCTGCCATTTGTGAGTTATAATTATCAAAACAGTATTTAAGACTATCAAAATTATCTGTCCCCATAAATTGTGTAAGGTGTGCAAATCCACCAATTTCTGACGCTTCTGTTGTTGTTGACCCACGACTACCAAAAGAATGAAATGCAAATTTTGCCCATTCTGGTGAACCATACTTTTCAAGCATTTTTCTAGTATAATATGATTTAGTGGCAATATTCGTAGGATACCAAATACGCATTATCATAGTTTCAAGCCATCCAGCAATCCAAGGTACTTTTGTGTCAGTACTTTCAATTGTCATAAGAACATTACCAACGGGTACAAGTGTTCCTTCTTCTATTGCTTTAATTTCAACGGGTAGTTTACCTTGAAGTTCTTTAACAATATATTCCCATCCATCAATATCAAACGAAATACCGTGTTGTTTTGCAAATGCGTATGCTTGGTTTACTTCTTGTATTGTAATTGGTTCTGAAAAATACTCTTTAAGAAATCCTTGTAGTCCTACAAATACTGTAGCAGGATAAACTTTTGAACTTCTTGCTTCCATGTAATCATACATAGATACCATATTTTGTGGGTATTGTGATGCGTGTGAGAATTTATATGAGTCTGCGCCCATAACTCTATTATAATTTTTCATTTATATCCTTTATATTTTATGTTGTATTATAACATAAAAAATATTAATATAAACTTAAATTTTCATAAAAATAACAACTCTTTCATCATCTTCATGTACTTTTCCTTTATCATCTACATATGATGATATACCATTTTGTATAGAATAAGGTTCTACTGGTTTTCCGAAATTCATATTTTTATCTATTTTGAATCCGTTTCTGCTATATAATGAATATAACTGACCTTCTATTTTATTACCATTTCTGATAGCAAAACAATCTAATCTTTTTGCCCCATTTTTAATGGCACTTTGTACTATTGCAGAACCAGAACTTTCTTGTGAACTAAATACAGATACAAGTTCATTTCCGTGTAAAGCATAACCTGATGAATTATTTTTACCTAGATAACATTTCATATCATTATAGTCTTTTACTGAATATACTGTTAATGAATCTAAACCTTTAGATTGATCCTTCTTAGCAATATCATTTTTCTTAATATGTAATATTACATCATGAAAAACTCTTCCAGATACTTCATTAAAATTATCGGCATTTTTATTAAGTCTTCGACCCTTATGTAATTCGTCATTACTCAATTTACCCATATCCGTAAATTTTTCTAAAAATTCTCTAAACTTCATATATCTTCCTTAATTTCATAGTCTGAAATAATATCTAAAATATTTGTAATAATTTTCTGAATCTTAATGAATTTATCGTTTTTTTCTGTTTCATTGAGATAAAGATTTTTATTAACTTCTATCATAATACATTGTACTTTATCATTATTTATAAAATCAGAAGGAATTATAGCACCAGAAAAAGGAGAATTTATTTTACATGATAAATTTTCTTTATTGATATATTTAACTATATCTTTTATTAATTTTTCATCTGGTTTATTAAGTGTGTCATTTATACCTATACATATATCCGGATCACTTATATCAGATAAAAATGAATGACAATCTACAATTATTACTTTAGGAATAATTGTTAAAGTTTTTCTTGTTATATTATTTAGTTTTTTATGATGTTCTTTATAAATGTTTTCTATAATATATTCTTTATCTTTTACAGTAATATTATTATTATATGTGCCCTTAGTATAACAAATACCTTGACCTTTTTTGAACATTTCTTCTTTATCATCAGGAAATCTTTCAACATCACATACAAATCTGGAAACTTTTTGAACAACTCTTTCTGAGTTTTCATGTCTAAATAATTCGTCTGTGTACCAGTCAGTTAGGTAGTCTATATCTTTTTGAGATATATTTCTACCTAATAACTCTGTTCCGGAATGCGGAATGTGTAATATCATAATTAATCCTTTATATACTATATTATAACATAAAAAATATTAATATAAACTTAATGTATTAAATAAGAAATGCTTCCGGGTATTTTTCTTTAAGAAATTCTTTTGTAATTTTACTTTTTGAATTTGAAGCCCACATAAAATTTGTTTGGTCACCAATAGTATAAGGACCCATATTTGTTAGTGTTGGTTCTGAATACATTGCAGTTCCATTCACAAGATATCCTTCTACAGATTTGTTATCTCTTACTTTTGTGACAATACCATACAATATTCCACTATACAAATTATTTTCTATTTCTGTGTGAATTTTAATATATTTTTCTTCAGAAGTATATATTTCTATGACATCATTTTCTTTATAGTCATCATCACAATATATTACAAATTTCATATTACAAACCTTTCCGCAAACATTATTTTTATAGTATCTTTATCAACAATATAGTAATCTTCTAAATGTACTTTTATGTGTGGTACTTCATTTTTATCATTGTAAACGAACCATAAATGTTCTATTATTTCTTTAAGCGATTCTGATGATTTTGATAAGTACCATTGTTCTGTATTTTTATAATAATCAGAATATTCATCAGAAAACTCATCTGATATGACAAGGTCTAATGTTTCATACATTCCTGATTGTTGTACGAAACCATAATACATATTTTTTCCTTTATATTAGCACATATTCGTTACTTACCAAAGAGGTTAAGCATACTGACAAAGAAGCACTCAACATTTCGCCGTACATCCTACATAATAATAACTGCTTTGTCGTCGTCGATATTATTAACGGTACGAAAATATGTGCTAATATAAAGAAAAACTTATCGTTTCAAGACTGTGCGATACATTCAGGTAGAGGATAAGCGTTTGTATAATCAGTTCTTTTATATAGCGGTGCTGTTTATACTGCCGCTTCTTACCCCGTCCCACGATGGCAAGAATTTTGATAGACTTTCACTACCCGTTATGTTGAAGCGATTAAGTTTCACATATCATATAAGGTGTTACGGGTCACATAGTCCACCCAACTTCTGAAACTTGTTTAAGGGTACAATTTACTAAAACCACTATGTATTATAACATATCATTTATTAATTTCTTTTTGGTTTGTTTCTCTGTTTATTAAGAATACGGATTGCTATACTCATTACCGACGCATTAGTCCTCGTCTTGAGTTTGATTTGCTACGCTGGTTCACTACTAAACCTTGTGACACTTTGTATATTTTACCTCAGCTTTTTTGGAATGAGTTCAGTGGCTTGCTCTAAATTATTTATATCCTAGCAAGTGCTTTCATCATAATAAACATACTTTTCCAATCACTATTTTCAATTAGTTCTTTATCTGTCATCCATACGACAGAATTACCTGAAAATTCAGTAGCATCTTT
>Ga0256842_1002145_pt1 | contig 14609 bp, 17 predicted proteins | sample 4559240metaG_FD_185973 | JGI IMG/M metagenome (GOLD analysis project Ga0256842, IMG submission 185973) | Hydrothermal vent microbial communities from Guaymas Basin, Mexico - 4559-240 | ecosystem: Environmental > Aquatic > Marine > Hydrothermal vents | place: Mexico: Guaymas Basin | collected...
AGAGAGACTGTTAATGCCCCTAGAAAAATGGAAAAATTAATTATACAAGCTATAGAGCATAAAGGCTTCTCATTTGTAGAGATAAATTCAAACTGTCATATTAACCTTGGTAGAAAAAATAAAATGAACTCTGCTATGGCTAACCTTGATTGGATTGATAGTATTACAGTTCCTGTTAAAAAATATGAAGCGATGAGTAAAGAGGAGCAATTAAACTTACTTCCAACTGGTATTATTAAACAAGATACAGAAGTTAGAGAGTATTGTGATATGTATAAAGATATTCAAGATGTACATCAGGGTAAAAGAGCAAAAATCACTCAAGATGATTTTGTTAAAAAAATATAAGGAGACTCATCATGGCTAGAAACTTATTAAGATTTACAGGTGTTGGTGGACAAGGTGTTCTTCTTGCTGGTGAGATTTTTGCAGCTGCAAAAATCAAAGCTGGTGGGCATGGATTAAAAACAGCTACATATACATCACAAGTAAGAGGTGGTCCAACTGTTGTTGATATTACTCTTGATGATGATGAGATTTTTTACCCTTATGCAAATGATGGTGAAATTGACTTTATGCTTTCTGTGGCAGAAAAAAGTTACGCTCTATTCAAAGATGGTGTAAGTGAGGGTGGGACAATTGTAATTGAACCAAACTTAGTTCACCCAACAGATGAAGATAGAAAAAAATGGAATATTATAGAAATTCCAGTTATTACTATTGCAAAAGAAGAGGTTGGTAATGTAATTACTCAATCAGTTGTTGCACTTGCTATTGCTAATACTCTTACAGATGCACTTGATGAAGAGTTATTGATTAATACAATGCTTAGTAAAGTACCTGCAAAAGTACATGATGTAAATAAAACAGCTTATGCTTTGGGTAAAAAATATGCTTTAGAGTTTAAAGCTTAAAATATATTTGTAGGATTTATCCTACAAATATCATATTTTATATCATGAAATTTAAACTACTATTTTTTTTATTATTATCAATCTTTCTTACGGCACAAACACCCAAAAAACTTACGATAAATATTAATGGAAACACTCTTATAGATAATAAATTAATATATGATAAACTCAATATTAAAGGTACTAAATGGTATGAATTTTATAAAAAAAAAGAGAAATATATTGATATAAATAGTACGGCTTCATTTAAAAAAGAGCTTCTAGGATTTTATAGAACAGAGGGGTTTTTTAAACCAAATATTACAATATCACAAGATAATCATAACTTCAATGTAAGAATTAAAGAGAATAGATTTTTAAGAGTATCAAATATAAAAATAGATAGTGATATAGATTTAAAAGATATAAAGTTTTTTAAAGTAAGAGATAGATTTGCACCTACTAGATTTGTAAAACTCAAAAGAGATATACAAAAAAGCCTATTATCAAAAGGGTACTGTAACTACACTTTTGATAATAAAGCTTTTGTGGATTTAGATACCCAACAGGTAAATCTTGAATATAAAATCAAAAAAAATAGAGTATGTAAGTTTGGTAAAGTAACTCTAAATGGATTAAAAAATATCAAAGATGAGATAATATTATCAAGATTGAATATCAAAGAGGGTGATAGGCTTAATATTGAGAATATTAAAGATATATATATTAATCTTCAAAATTTAAATGTTTTTGATGAAGTTTTGGTAGATTATAGCAAGAGAAAAGATAATATAGTTCCAATTGATATATCTCTAAAAGAGAAAGAGAGAGCATTTTTATATAAATTAGGATTGGGATATGATACTAATTTAGGATTTAGATTATCTGCATTTTTTAATAGGTTAAATTTTTTATCAGATGCCAAAAAGTTATCTCTAAATATTGAACTCTCACGAGATTTATACTCTATTGAGAGTAAGCTTTTTATACCTACTACACTATTTGATTATACCACAAGTTTGGGGTATAGGGTAGAGAAATATAGTGATATTGTAGATGTAGATATTATATACTCTAAATTTAATATTATTAGAGATTTTTATAATATCAAGTTTAATATGGGTATGGGGTTTGATTACTCTAAATATGGTTCTATTGATGGAGATGAGAGTTTAGATGCACTATTTAGTGATAATAATCTATTTTTGCTATATCCATATTTTGATTTTACTTATGATAGAAGAGATTCTAAATTAAATCCTAAAAATGGATATTATATATCAGGGGCATTTGAGTATGCTATTAGATATAATGATGATTCTAGAAGCTATAATAAGATGCTTTTAGAGGGTAGATATATTAAGACTATAAATGATTATACCCTTTCAAGTGTTACAAAAGTTGGTTTTATTAATCCAATAGCTAATATCACTCCTGATTATAAAAAGTTTTTTGCAGGTGGAAGTTTTTCTAATAGGGCTTATGGATATAATGAGATAGGTGTAACTAGCAATAATAGAGAGAATTTGGCAATAGGTGGATTATCAATGGCAAACTTATCATTAGAGGTAAATAAGCCAATAGTTGGAGATTTATCAGGTGCTTTATTTAGTGATATATCTATGGTTAGCGATAAAAAATTTGATTTAAATGGAGAGTATATTACAACAGTTGGTGCAGGAGTTAGATATAATACACCTATTGCACCTATCAAGATAGATATGGGGGTCAATGTAAATAATAGTGATGATTATGGGATTACATTTCAATTAGGACAATCCTTTTGAGAAAGATATTTTATTCAATTTTTATATCAATTATTTTAATAATTACCATACTTATCACACTATTAAACTCTACAAATATTTTAAATCATACTGTTAATAAATTTGCTAGTGCATATAATATTAGCATAGGAGATATATCAGGAAACTTTATATACTCTATAAATATAGATGGGATTAAATATCAAGATAAGGAAATATGTTCTAGTTTAAAAGTAAAATGGAGTCTAATATCTACTATACTCAATGATTTAATATCCATTTCAAATCTTACAATAGATAATTTTGATATAAATAATACTCTATCATTAGTAGAGAGTTTAGAAGATAATAGTAGTCAAAAAGATAGCAATAATAATTTACATCTATATATTAGAGATATAAATATAAGTATAAAAAGTTATAAAAAAGATGATATTAATATAGAAGATGGTTTAAAAGCAGATTTAAATAGATTGATGGTTTCAGGTAATTATATAAAATTGGGTAGATTAAATATAGATATTAATAGATTAAAATACTCAAAAAATACTCTTAAAGAGACAAACTTAGTAGTAAATGAATTTCTAATGAATACTAAAACCAATCAAATAGACTCTGCTTTTATTGATTTGAATTTATCAATAGATGATAATAATATATCTTCTCATACAGAGTATTATAAGGATTCTTGTAGAGTATTAAGTGTCATAGATTCTATATATTCTAAAAATATAATTTTAACTACAAGATTAAATATGGAGGATAATCTAACATATAATGGTGAATTAATAGTAGAAGATATAGGTAGCATACCACAAGATTATAGAGATATATTTAAATCATTTTATATAATATTCAAAGGAGATTTAAACTCATTTAATATTAATATCAACTCTAATTCTATCCACTCTAATATAGCTACTCAAGATTTAAAACTCTTTAATGGATATTTAAAGCTTGATAATTTACCAAAAATCCCAAAAGATAAAATTGATTATGTCAAAAATCTAAAAATTGATTTTAGTAGTAATTTAGACTCATTTAATGCTAAGATTAGTTCAAAAGCTATTAAAAGTAGTATCAACTCAAAAGATTTTAAAAATTTCAAAATCAAAATAACAAAACCACAAATAATCAAAATAGATATTAATAAAAAGAGTGATATATTTAATATTGATATTAAATCAAAACAACTCTCTATAAATATAGATAGTAATTTAAAGCATACTATTATTAATAACTACACGATAAAAGATAAAAAATTAAAAATCTTTAGCAAAAAAAGTTCAGTTATAGATATAAAAGGTAGTGATATATTGGTAAAAAGCCTTTGGATAAATGATGAATTACTCGTAAAAGGTCTATATAATAGAGATAATAAAATAGGAAAGTTTAATCTAAAAAGTGATAAATTTAATGTAAAAATACCAAAATATATCAATACTAAACTTATAATTGATACAAATATATCTATTGATGGAGATGAAATATCAGTAGATGGTGGAGTAGAATTAAATGGAGGAGATATAAAATATCAAATTAACAATAAGCCATCATTTGTTCTTGATGAAGATATTATATTTATCAAAAACAAGAAAAAACCTACAAATAAATTTATAAATAATCTATCTATTGAACTAAATATCCTCACAAATAAATCACTTAGATATAGAAGAAAAGATATAAGAGTAGATACCAAAATATATACTCACCTCTCCAAAAAATTTAATAAAGATTTTGAACTATTTGGACAAATTTCACTAGAGAGGGGTAGTAGATATATATTTAGAAATAAAAGATTGATTATCTCAAATAGTAGTATTCACTTTAGAGGAGAGTTAGACCAGCCAATATTAGATATAAAAGCACTATATAAAAATAGTGATTACAGGATTAGAATATTAGTTTCAGGTTCACACACTAATCCTGCGATAAACTTTATATCTACTCCATATTTATCAAAAGAGGGAATATTATCAATACTACTATTAGATAGTTCAGGTTTAGCTAGAAACTCAAATAGTAGTGAAGATTTACAATATCTTCTAGGTGGTGCAGTAGCTAAATCACTACTATCTAATATAGGATTAAAGGTAGAACACTTTGTAATATCAGCTAGTTCGTTGGAGGTAGGTAAAAGATTAGGAGATAAGATAATGGTCATATACCTCAAAGATAAAGTTTCAAGTGTAAAAGTGGTATATGAACATAATAAAAATATAGAAGCAGACTTTATGATAAACAAAGAGTCTAGTTCAGCAGATATATTTTATAAGGGAAGTTATTAAACCTCTAACTCTTTTTAAACATCAAAAGTATCTTATCATCTACATCTTCATATAGAGATATTTTTTGAGTATCAATTAGTTCTAAATTTGTTAGCTTCGTTATCTCTTTTATAGTATGATAATATTGGTTGATTGTAGATTGATATTTTATAAATTTATCCCCATCTTGTTTAAATAGAGTAAAGTTAGAACTATATATATTATCTTCAAATTCACTATCAATAGCCAAAAATCTACTATCATCATCTACTATAAATGAACCAACGGCTACCTCTTCAAATCCCTCTAATGAGTTAATATCAAGTAAAAATAGTCCATCATTTTCTAAAATATTCTCAACACTTCTCATAAATGTTTTTAGCTTATCTTTATCAAGATAATTTAGCATATCAAAAACAGCCGTAACTACATCAAACTTCTCATCTATTTGAGATATATCAATATTTTTAGCATCAATTCCAAGCTTTGATATATAAGATACCATCACATCACTTAAATCAACACCAAGCACTCTATTAGGATTAAAAGAGTTTTTAATCTCTAATAAAAACTCCCCTTTACCACAACCAATATCAATAATTGAGTTAAAACTATGATTTGATAATGTATCAAAATAGTAGCTATTTAGAGTATCTTTTGCCTCATCAAGTCCCAATAAATCCTCTATATTAGCATATAAATCCAGACTATTCACGGCTATCAACTACCTCTTTGATTTTGCTATAAAGCTCTAATATTCTATCTTTTTTGGCATAATAACTATTTTTATTAGCTATTAAATGAGCTGATGAGTCCATAATATCCTCTGCCACTTTTAGCCCATTCTCTTTCATAGTAGCACCAGTCTCTACAATATCTACAATAGCATCACAAAGCCCTACAAGTGGTGCTAATTCAATAGAACCATATAGTTTAATCACCTCTACACCTACAGCTTTTTGAGCAAAATACTCTTGAGTGATATTTACCATCTTTGTAGCTACCTTAATATTTGGCTTACTCCAATCAAGCTCATCTTCATTTTTGATACCAATAGATACTTTACATCTACCAAGTTTCATATCAAGAAGTTGAATAATATCAATTTTTTTCTCTGTAATTACATCAAGTCCAACTATTCCAATATCAGCCGAACCTCGCTCTACATAAGTAGGTACATCTTGATTTCTTACATTTAAAAATCTAAATTCCCCAACCTCTAATATAAGTTTCCTATTATCAAATTTAAACTCTTCACCAAATATCTCTTCAAATATTGATAAGGTCTCCTCTGCTATCCTACCTTTTGGAAGTGCTACTGTTATCATAAATCTATCGCTCCTTTTTTATATGCTTTTAAAATACCCTTAAATACCATAGCCTCATCATAATATGAGTTATCAAAAAAGGTAGATAAAAACTTACCATCTCCACCTGTAAAATATAATTTACCACTATTTTGATGAAGAGATATAATACTTTTAATTGATGTAATTATACCATAGCTTATAGAATCTTTGGTTGTTTTGGGTAATTTATCAAAGGATATATCTCTATTTAATGTTGTATTTAATATCGGTGATATATCTCCATAAGCTTTAAGATAAGCCCTAAGCCCCAAAAGTATAAATCCACCTTGATATATCCCATTTCTCATAATATCTACAGTAATAGCCGAACCAGCATCAATAAAAACCCCATCTTTTTTATATAAACATAATGCTTTTCTATCTATCCCCATACCATTATACTCACCATTTAATTTAATCTTATTAGATATATTTTTCCAATTTGATATTTTGGATATTTTAGAGTTGATTTTTTGATTTACAGATATAAATAGTAGTTTTTTATCTGAATATCTTTTTTTGGCTTTTTTAAATGAGATATGAGATATTTTATTATCTTTGTATATATGGAAATTTGTGTTACCAATATCGGCTAGGAGCATTTTATATTAATTCTTCTTTTTCTAATATGATATTAAATTCTTGTTTCATAAGCTTTTCAAATTCATCACAAAATGGTATTTTTATTTCATTAAAATACCAAGGTTTATAAATATCAAAACCATATAAAATAATATTATCTTCTAAAATATCTAATAATTCATCAGTTGTTGATAAATAATTCCTATGAGTTTCTTGATTAGGATTTTTTTCTTTGCTAGTTACAAATAATAGATAAGTTTTAAAACTCCAAAACAGATTTTTATCTCTATCTAATATCTTATAAAAAAGTGCAAAACTATCTAAAAATTTCTGTTTTATTTTTGCTTTATCTTTAATTCTTGCATTTTTATATTTAACAAATACTATATATTCTCTTTCTAAATCAAAAAATCTGTTTTTATAATGACATAAAGGTATATGATTAGTATCATCTTCTGAGATTTTAGATAGAGTATAAATATGTTGTGAAAATTTTTTTTCAAATAACTCTTTGATATTGACAATGTTCATTACTTTAAACCCAATTTCATTTTTCTTAGTTCTCTTAAAGGTTCTGTTAATTTTTCAAAAATAGGAGATATATCCATAGTAACATTACTTATATTAGAAGTTTCATCTCTATTCTTTTCTGTTAAATAGAAATTATTATTAATCTTTTCTTTATCAGCATAATATTTTAACGCATCTATCATATATGGACTATGAGAATTTACCAATATTTTAACCCCATTTTTTACAAGTTCAACTATAATTTTTGCTAACTCTAATTGCCATTTTGGGTGTAGATGGACTTCTAGTTCATCTAAAATTAGAACGGTATCTTCATTTAGATAATTATTTTGAGATAATACTTGAAAAATTCCAAAATATTTAATACCTGTTGCTGTATTTAAATTCCATACTAAGGGTGTTTCTATTATAATTGGTAATTTAATACTGTTTTCTATTTTATTTTTAAAATTATTTTTATCATAAATATCACTATTATCAATAATAAAATGATGATTTATATTATTAATAATTAAATTTATATCTCCATTATTAATTTGTTCATCAAAAATTAATTTAGGTAAAATTGATGCTCTTTTAACTTCTTTTATATCTAAAGATTTATTTTCTTTTGCATTTTTTTGTATTTTTTCTAAATCTAATAAAAATCTTAATTGTAAATATAATGCTTTTCCTAAAGTACTCTTCCTAGTATCATTCTCTCCAGCTATAACAGTCAGACCATCAATCTTAACGATAGCCTCTTTAATCATTCCGATATTTTTTAATTGAAGTTCCATTTTTTACCTTTGTAGGGTGGGTAAAACCCATCAAATTATAAATTTATAAAATCACTTCAACGGTACTAGAATCAAGCTCTACTTTTTTACCCTTACTTATTCTATCCTCTTGAAGTTTGACTTTTAGTTCTTCATCATCAAGAGCCATTATCTGAATAGCTAAATATGCACTATTTACTGCTCCTGCTTTTCCAATTGCTACTGTACCTACGGGCATACCTGCAGGCATCATCACTGTACTAAGTAGTGCATCTTCTCCTCTTAACTCTCCACTTGCCATTGGCACACCAATTACTGGTTTGGTGGTACTTGCTGCTAATGCACCTGCTAAGTGAGCAGCCATTCCTGCTGCGGCTATAAATACTTGAGCCCCTTTTTTCTCAGCATTTTTAATATACTCTTTTGTTCTCTCTGGGCTTCTATGTGCTGATGAAATTATTAACTCATAAGGTACTCCAAATTTTTTAAGAGTATTTGCACACTCACTCATAACTTCATAATCACTTTTACTTCCTATAACTATTGATACAAATTTCATTTTTTTTCCTTTTTATTTTTAAATCTGTTTTATAATAATTTCGTCAATCTCTTTCTCACTTAAATTGACTAATGTACTTTTATCATAAATATAGAGTAAATGTAGCTCATTTTTGACTATTGAGATATAACTTATTAGTCTATAACTAGCACTTTTACCTCTATTTTTATTGCTATTAGCTATTCTAACCTTAAATATATTAGATTTAAGTTCTATACCTAAATCATTTTTTCTCTCTATTGAACACAAAAAATTATTAACATCATTATCTATATTTTTATATCTTTTAGATAACTTTTTAAAAGCTTTTTGATAAAGTTTTTGTTCAATAACCTTATATTTAGACATTTACATATCTTTAATATTTATAATTTTAAGAGTATCATATCCCTTAGAGTTTTTAGCATTATTTAATGTATCTTTTATTTTAGATAAATCATTTAATATATCTTCATCTGTATCTATTTTTTTATCTATTATACGATAATTATTAATCATATCATCTTTTTTAAATAGATTTAATAACTCTAAAAAAATATCTGATTTCATATTATTTACATCAATTTGAAGTTGCATCTATATTCCTTTTTTATCTTTCGCTTCTTCTATACCTCTTCTTAAAACTGTATAAGATGGTAATTTTATTGGCAATATTATATCATTTAAATCTCCACTATGGATACATTCAAACTCTTTATTTGTTTTAGATATGATTTTTTTGAATTTCAAAAAGTATCTATTATCATCTTTTGTGATAACTCCATACTCATTATCTATCTCATCTATCTCTACTCCCACAGGCAAGATTATCTCTACTTTATCATTTAGACAACTCTTATCTTTACATCTCCAACTAAGTCCATCTTCGCTTACAATTCCTGCTACTTGATGAGTACCATCTTGAATTGTAAATCCAAGGCTTTGTGTATCATCTTTTTGATATGGGCGAGAGAGTAGATAGGCATCGCTAAATCCTCTATTTTGAGTTGTATGAAGCTCTTTTTGATATTTACTCTCATCAAATACCCCACTATAACTATCATCAATCGCTTGACGATAAGCTTTTGTTACAGTTGTTAGATAGTATTGAGATTTTGTCCGTCCCTCAATTTTAAGACTATCAATTACACCACTTTTAATAATCTCATCTATATGAGAGGCTAAATTCATATCTTTGGCATTCATAATATATGTACCTACTTCACTCTCTTCTTCTAGCTTAAAAGTAGTATTGGTTTCAGGGTTATGAGCATAAACATCATAAGGAAAACGACAATCATTAGCACAACTTCCACGATTTGGGACTCTTCCCATTTGTAAAGCAGATACTAAACATCTACCACTATAAGCAAAACACATTGAACCATGCACAAATACTTCTAATTCAAGTTGAGGTATTGCTCTTTTAATCGCTTCACAATCTTTAAGAGATATTTCACGAGCTGTAATAATTCGCTCCACTCCCATATCATAATAGACTTGTGCATCCATATAGTTCATTACATTAGCTTGTGTTGAAAGATGAAGAGGGATATTTGGGGCAATTTCTCTTGCCATTTTTAGCACTCCTGGGCTAGATATAATCAAAGCATCAGGATTTAAATCTCTCATCTTTGCTATATGATTTTGATATGATTTAAGTTGAGAGTTAAATGGAAATCCATTTATAGTAACGAATACTTTTTTATCTATTGAGTGAGCATACTCTATACCCTCTCTAAATGAGTCTATATCAAACTCTTTACCTGAACGGATACGAAGTGAAAATGTACTTGTACCACCATAAACAGCATCAGCACCATAAGCAAAAGCCATTTTAAGTTTCTCTAAATTTCCAGCAGGGGCTAAAAGTTCTATTTTGTTTGACATATTTAAGAGCCTTTTTAAATTATTGATGATATTTTACAATAATTTATTTAAAAAAGCTCAATACTTTACTGATTATATCTTTTTGTTCTTTTTATGCTAATGCTTCAACTATTTTCTAATATACTTTCATCTATCATCATAATTAACTCCTTTGTATTATAAAACTACAATAATTATAACACAAAAATTATTAAAAAATATCGTATTCAATACTTTTTTAAAGTTCATTTATGTATAATACACATATAATAAACAAAAAAAGGATTAAACAATGGCTAAATATATTGAATTAACAAATGAGAATTTTGAAGCAACAATTAAAGAGGGTGTATCTCTAGTAGATTTTTGGGCTCCATGGTGTGGACCTTGTAGAATGATAGCTCCAGTAATTGAAGAGTTGGCAGAAGATTTTGATGGTAAAGCTAATATCTGTAAGGTAAATACAGACGAACAACAAGCGATTGCTGGTAAATATGGAATTCGTTCTATCCCAACTATTCTTTTCTTTAAAGATGGTAAAATGGTTGACCAAATGGTTGGTGCAGCATCAAAAGATGTATTTGCAGAAAAAATTAATTCTCATATATAATTAATTTTCTAACACATCATAATATTTATGGTGTGTTAAAAACAGACCCTACTTTAATTTTTCTATCATCTCTTTAGCCTCTTTAATATCATTATCTAACTCATAAGCCTTTTTATACATATCTAATGCTTGAGTATTTTCACCTAGTTTATATAATGTATTTGCATAATTAAAATAGTGTGGAGCATAACTATTATCTAACTCTATGGCTAATTTATGATGTTTTATCGCTTTATCACTGTTTGAAAGTTCCCTATATATAGTAGCTAAATTGGAGTGAATCATATCATCTTGATTATTTTGAACCAAAATTTGTTCAAAAATATCTCTAGCTTCTTGAAAGTTTTTGAGTTTCATCAATACAAAACCAAGTTTATTAAGAGTTTCATTATCATCTTTTGCTACAATCATAGCACTATCTAATGCTTTTTTTGCCTCATCAAAATCACCTTTTTCTATTGATTCATCAGCCATTATATTTAGTTCATCTAAACGACTTAATCTTTGAGGTGGTTTTTGAAAACTCATATTCATATTAGTAAAGTTACTAATCTGTTCATCTTCTCTTTTTGCTTCAAAATCTACACCTCTTTTAGGATAGTTCTGTGAAAATAGTTGTTTAAAAAATCTATAAAAGATTATAAAAGATAGCAAAAGCAGAAAAAATTGAAATGTATTCATATATACTCCGTAAATAAAATAATTTGCTATGATAATCTAAATCAACTTAAGAGTAGCTATTTTATAGTAAAATTCACTTTTTATAGTTATTACTTTAATATATAATAGTTATAAAAATTACAAATCTAATTAAAGGTATTTTATGGCAAACACCGCATATCCAGATGTATTTAAAGAGTTAAAGGCTCAAGTAAGAGAAGAGGGGCTTCTTCAACGAGTTCCTATTAGAGGTAGTATAGAAATGGTAATGGTTATTGTCGCTATAATAGTGGCATTATCAACAGCTCCATTATGGAACCCTATATTATTAGGAGTTTTTATGACTATTGTTTTCACTCGTTCTGTTTTTATCTCTCATGATATTTTACATACTCAATATTTTAAAGACAAATCACTATCTATGAAACTAAGCTATCCTTTTTCTGCTTTTATATTAAGTAACTCATCATCTTGGTGGGACTATAAACATAATGTTAATCACCATACATATTGTAATATAGAGGGGAAAGATGATGATATTAACGCTTTAGATGGAGCATTTACACAACATAGAGGAAATAATCCTATTATCAAAAAGCATAAATATCTTATATTCTGGGGTGCAATGTTTTTTATGTTTCCATCATTTATAGCACAATCTTATAAATTTGTAATTACAAGAAAATTGTGGGGTGAATTTGCATTAATGCTTTTACATTGGCCTCTTATTTGGGGAACCTTAATATATCAAATAGGTGCTTTAAATACTCTATATGTGGCATTAACACTTAATTTTGTATTATCTCCTTGGTTGGCATTTGGATTTATTACAAACCATTTAGGTTGTGAGACATTTGAAGAAGAAGAGGGTAAAAAACTATCATGGATGGAACTACAAATGAGAACAAGTCGTTCTTTAAGTGGTGGTTTGTTTATACACTGGTTTTATGGTGGATTAAATACACAAATAGAGCATCATCTATTCCCAAAAGCACCACGATTTAATCTGCTTAAAATCAAAGATATGACACAAAAATTTGCTAAAGAGCATAATATACCATATTTTGAAACTTCTCCTATAACAGCATATATTCAGATTAATGATGAGCTTAAACATTATTAATATTTCAATATTTGGTGAGTTCTTACTCGCCATACAAAATTCTCTTTTATTAAATTAATATATTTTATCTGTTATAATATCAAAAATTATAAATAAGAAGGTAAAATTAAAATGGCAATAGATAAAATTAATTCAACTGATGAATTTAAGGCTCTAATAGATAATATTAAATCACAAGATGGATATATAGACCCAATTGCATTTGGTATCGCAAGAGTTGATAGAGGACAAAAAAATGCTGATAAAATTCTTCAAGCAAATTATGCTGTTGTAAACTTCCAAGAGAATTATGGCTCATCTGCGATATTTATCAAATCTTTAGAAGAGGCTGGAATTAGCGTTGATATGAGTGGCAGTGAGTTTAGTGCTACAATCAATGATGGATTTATATCAAATGCTATGAATGCTTTTGCTCCATATCTTAGTGAAGCAACAGGTAATGCTCATAAAAATGTACAAGTGATTAAAGCACTTAATAATATTGATGATATTGCAAAAAACTTTAGAATTACATTTATATATGAAGATAGTAATCCTACAACAGTAGAATCGGCTTACCTAAAACTATATGCTCTTTCACTATCAAAAGTAGCTCTTAGAAGTATCAATTTAAATGGTGCATTTGGAGTATTATCAAATGTAGCATGGGTAGGAAATAAGCCTTATGAGTTGGAGTATCTAAGAGATAATGAGATTGAGATGAAACTAAATGGAACTTATCCAAATATTGATAGTGTTGATAAATTCCCAAGATACCTACAACATATTATCCCTGCTGATAATACAAGAGTTCTTGATAGTAGTAAAGTAAGAATGGGAGCTCAACTAGCAGATGGTACAACTGTAATGCCAGGGGCAAGTTATATTAACTTTAATGCAGGTACTTTAGGTGCTGTAATGGTAGAGGGACGAATTAGTAGTTCAGCTATTGTTGGTGCAGGTAGTGATGTTGGTGGTGGTGCAAGTATTTTGGGCGTACTTAGTGGAACTGATGGAAATCCTATTAGTATTGGTGAAAATACACTTCTTGGAGCAAATTCAACTTGTGGTATGTCAATAGGTGATGGGTGTATTATTGATGGTGGATTAGCAATATTTGAGGGTACAAAAATTACAATTGATGCTAATGAACTTGCTAAAATAAAAAAGGTAAATCCAGAGGCTTCTCTTGAAGATAAAGAGATATTTAAAGCAAAAGAGTTGATGGGATTAAATGGTATCCACTTTAGAAGTAATTCTACCACAGGTAAAGTAGTAGCACTTAGAAGTATTAGAGAAGTAAAATTAAATGATGAGCTTCACTAATGAATAGAGATGATGAAAATCTTGTCAAAAAAGTATTTCTATTAGCTGTACTTAAAAGAGAAGAGGGTGAGAGTATGGAGACAACTCTTGAAGCCCTTGTAAATACAGGAATGTTTGATAAGAAAGAGGGTAGAGTAGTACTAGATACCCTTATCAAAGAGAGTTATATATCAAATAACTCTCTTACTATGAAAGGTGTGATATTAGCACAAGAGGCTCAAAGGGAGTTTAGTTTATAAAAGATATAATGACTTTAAAAGGATAAAAAATGGATTTTATGGATATATTAAAAAGTGCATCATCAATGATAGAACAAGATGATGATAGTGCTACAACTGGATTGGATTTAGGAGATATT
>Ga0256842_1002146_pt1 | contig 14609 bp, 8 predicted proteins | sample 4559240metaG_FD_185973 | JGI IMG/M metagenome (GOLD analysis project Ga0256842, IMG submission 185973) | Hydrothermal vent microbial communities from Guaymas Basin, Mexico - 4559-240 | ecosystem: Environmental > Aquatic > Marine > Hydrothermal vents | place: Mexico: Guaymas Basin | collected...
TCCGTCTAACATCAGGCCCAAATCGCCGGTGCGCAAAAACGGGCCTTCATTGGTATCTGCAATAAAATTCTGAAATGTTTCTTTGGTTTCTTTTTCACGACCGTAATAACCGCGGGAAACGCTTGGACCGTGTACCCAAATTTCCCCGATTTCACCGGGTTTGCATTCCTTAAACGTTTCAGGATTAACAATCGCAACTCGCTGGGAAGGATGGCTGTATCCGGAGCTTACCAGAGTTTGGCAGTTCGGGTCTTCCGGTGTGGTTTCAATAATGCGATTCTTTTTTAGGGCATATTTATCCACATACAAATATATCGGCCCCTCTGACCGTTTGGCCCCTGTAACCAGTAAGGTTGCTTCGGCTAAACCGTAAGCAGGGAAGAAGGCTTTCTTCTTAAAACCGACTTTGCTGAACACTTCGGTGAAATGATCGATGGTTTGCTGCCGAACCGGTTCGGCGCCGCTTAAGGCTATTTCCCAATTACTTAAATCGAGATGGGCAATGCGCTCGGGAGTGGCTTTTTTAATGCACAATTCGTAAGCAAAGTTAGGAGCGGCCGTTCCCACGGCCTTGTCTTTGGAAATGTTGTTTATGGCTTCTAACCAGCGTAAAGGGCGCTGTAAAAAAGCAATAGGTGACATCATCGTACTGGGAATTTCGGCGTAAAGCGGTTGTAAAACCCCGCCGATCAAACCCATATCGTGGTAAATGGGAATCCAGAAAACGCCCTCTGAATTCGCCGGGTATTCCATTTTGTCGTAAATAATGCGTGAGTTTGCTAACAGATTTTTGTGGGTTAGAATTACGCCTTTAGGATTGCCTGTCGATCCTGATGTGTATTGTAAAAAAGCGATCGTTTCTTTGTCAATGCCGGGGTCTTTCCATTCATTGGCCAAACTGTTGGGAATGCTGTCGGTCGAAATCCATTCCAAATCGCCTAAGCCGCGAGATTCAGCAACAGCGCTCTGACTGCTGCTGAAATAACGCATCGTTGTCCGAAATTTACGCAAAAAGGGCATTTTGCCCAACGTACTGCCCAGTTTGCTCCCGAGACGCATCATACGAATCATGTACAAAATGGAATCGGTTGTCAGGGCAATCGTTGTTTTGGAATCGTTAACAATGGCTTCCATGCGAGGCAGCGAGCGGTTCAAACGGTTCGGATCAGGCGGATAAGCCGGTACGGCAATGACATTGGCATATATACAGCCGAAAAAGCCGACAATATAATCCAATCCCGGAGGATAGAGCAACAAGGCCCGGTGTCCTTGCAGACCTTTACGCTGCAAAGAAGTTGCCAGAGCCCGGGCCCTGGCATCCAGTTCACCGTATGTCATTTCTATTTTTTTGTGGTCATCTTTCAGAAAGGTATAAGCGCGCTGGTCCGGTTTGGTTTTGGCACGCCAACGTAATAATTCCACAAGAGTGGAAATATTTTCATTGGTTCTTGAATCAAGATTAGAATCTGTCATAATGCCCAATATTTCTTTCGTTTTTATGATGTTAGAATACTGTTTAAACGTTTCCCTAATTCGGTTTTTCTAAAAAAATTACCGTCAGCTTCCATTTTGCAATCGCATGGCTGCCTGCCAGGATGAGCCATGCCGAATGCGAAAAGACCGGCTGAAAGCCGATAAATTTTGGTAATTCAATGCCGAGTAAATTTTGCCGGGTTTCAAACCTTTTTTAAACAGCAAATGTGTTTCATAATGATCTAAAAGCGCCTGCTTAAACGCACGGAAATTTTGACCGAATTGTTTTTTAAACGTTTCCCGCACCTGGTCATCCGTCATTTGCATTTTTTGTGCAATAAAGCGGATGTTTAAATTCTTTATCGGTTCGTTTTGAATAATCTCCACTACCTTTTTGGTGAATTCGCTTTCATGCATCGGCAATAAATGGGCGGGGATTCTCTTCCAGTGCTTTTTCCACATTTCACGCAATGTTTGGATAAGCAGCAATTGCCGTCCGTCCCCTACAACGCAATGTTTGATGCCCAGCCGCTGTAACAATTGAAAATCCCTGGAATACAGATTTGGTGCATAGTAGATGATTGGAATTAAAGGAAAGGCTTGGCGTAGGTTAAGGATTACCTCCGCATGAGGTTGCATGAGCGGCAGAGTAAATACGATAAAATGAACTTCATGTTCTTTTAATAAAATGGACAAATTATGAAAAGATTCTATCTCCGGACTGACATAAACAACGTCCCAATCGGGGAGATAATTAAAAAGATGGTCTTCGTCGGGCGAGCTTGTGCCGGACGAGCTGAGATAAAGAAGCCTAGGCACGTTTTCCTCCTTGAAAATATGGGCTGCCTTCTATTCTTATGTGTATTTTACTTATGATTATATTACCATTTCCGATTAAAAGAACCCTACCTAACAACGGTTAATATATAACTACATAGGTCTAAATGTATTGTGATTTAAGTCACCCTTAAATTTACTTAGGGAAATTCACCTACAAAATATTTGGTAAAAGAAATTGATCAGATTTTGAACGTTGGCCTTTTTCGCTAATTGGGAGATGTTTTTTAACTTTTTAATTTAATTGCCGGGGACTTATTTTTTTGTGCATTTGGTCGAACTTTTTGCATCAATGCGCATTGAATTAAATCTAAAATGGTAGATAAATCAGAACGAATTTCGACAGACAAAAATACCGAAGGAATGGGCATGCAAAAAGTCAAAAACGTCGGGAGCGACCAAATGGGCCGGCCACAGGGATTTTCTTGACTCAGAGTTAGCCTTTCTTTAAATTAAATTGATAAATTTTTTTGCATTTAAATGTTATTGGATTCACAAAATTCTAAAAAATGGAGGTAGTTATGGCACATAAATATGTGTATAAATTCGGCGCCGGGAACGCGGAAGGCAATAAAGATATGAAAATATTGCTGGGCGGTAAAGGTGCAAATTTAGCTGAAATGGCAAACCTTGGTATTCCTGTTCCACCCGGATTTACCATTTCCACTGAAGTATGTAAAATGTATTATGAAAAGCACGGCGAATATCCTGAAGAAGTTAAACAGCAAATTTTAGACGGGATGAAACACATCGAATCCATTATGGAGCTAAAGTTTGGTGATCGGGAAAAACCGCTTTTGGTTTCAGTACGTTCCGGTGCGCCGGCATCCATGCCCGGTATGATGGATACGATTTTGAATTTGGGTCTGAATGATGAGACCGTGCAAGGGCTGATTAAAATGTCCAACAACGAGCGCTTCGGCTGGGATTCTTACCGCCGGTTCGTGCAGATGTATGGCGATGTGGTGATGGGCTTAAAGCCTGAAAGCAAAGACGAAGAAGATCCGTTTGAAATTATCATTGATAAAGTAAAAGAAGAAAAAGGCGTTAAATTAGACACGGAACTGGAAGCCGAAGATTTAAAACGCCTGGTTCAGCTTTTTAAAGATGAAATCAAAAAACGTAAAGGCAAAGATTTTCCGACCGATCCGTGGGATCAGCTTTGGGGCGCCATTGATGCGGTTTTTGGTTCCTGGAATAATCCGCGTGCTATTAAGTATCGTGAAATCAACAATATCCCTCCGGATTGGGGTACGGCTGTTAATGTTCAGGCCATGGTATTTGGCAATATGGGTGAAGATTCGGCAACCGGTGTTGCTTTTACCCGCGATCCGGCCACAGGAGAGAAAGTTTTCTTTGGCGAATATCTGGTAAATGCACAGGGTGAAGACGTGGTGGCCGGTATTCGTACGCCGCAACCGATTAACCACAATACAAAAACCGATCCTTCTCAGGTAACTCTGGAAGAGTTAATGCCAGAAGCTTATAAACAATTGGATGAGATTCAGAAAAAGTTAGAGCAGCATTACAAAGACATGCAAGATATCGAATTCACCATTCAGCACGGACGTTTGTGGATGCTGCAAACCCGTACCGGTAAACGTACCGCAGCGGCTGCAGTGCGCATTGCCGTGGATATGGTGGAAGAAGGTCTGATCGATAAAGAAACGGCCATTATGCGTGTCGAGCCGGAGCAACTGGATCAATTACTCCACCAGACTTTTGATCCCAAGGCTAAAAAGAATGTAGTGGCAAAAGGTCTGCCTGCTTCGCCCGGTGCTGCAACGGGTCGCATTGTATTCAGCGCTGAAGACGCAGAAGAATGGGCTAAAAAAGGCGAAAAAGTTATTCTGGTGCGCATCGAAACATCTCCGGAAGATATCGGTGGTATGAATGTAGCCGAAGGTATTTTAACCCAACGCGGCGGTATGACCTCGCATGCGGCTGTAGTTGCCCGCGGAATGGGGAAATGTTGTGTGGCCGGTTGCGGTGAACTGGAAATCAATTACAAAGACCGCACCATGAAAGCCAGCAACAAAGTATTTAAAGAAGGCGACTGGATTTCACTCGACGGAAGCACCGGTGAAGTGATTGAAGGTAAGGTGCCAACGGTTGAACCAACCCTTTCCGGTCATTTTGGTAAATTAATGGGTTGGGCCGATGAGATTCGCCGCCTGGATGTTCGCACGAATGCAGACACTCCGCATGATTCCGAAGTAGCGCGTAATTTCGGCGCTCAGGGTATCGGATTGTGCCGCACCGAGCACATGTTCTTTGAAGGCGATCGCATTATTGCCGTTCGAGAAATGATTTTGGCCGAAGATGAAGCCGGGCGTCGTAAAGCGCTGGAAAAAATCTTGCCTTATCAGCGTGAAGACTTTTACGGTATTTTAAAGGTAATGCATGATTTGCCGGTAACCATTCGTACGCTGGATCCGCCTTTGCATGAATTCCTGCCACAGGACGAAGAAAGCCAAAAGCAGATGGCCGAAGAAATGGGTGTTTCTCTGGAACAGGTAAAAGCCAAAGTGGAAGCCTTGCATGAATTTAATCCCATGTTAGGACACCGCGGTTGCCGTTTGGGTATTACCTATCCGGAAATTACCGAAATGCAGGCACGCGCCATTATGGAAGCAGCTTGCCAGTTGACCAAAGAAGGCGTGAAAGTCTATCCGGAAATCATGATTCCGTTGGTGGGAACCAAAGCCGAGCTGGCTAATCAGAAAAAAGTAGTGATTGACACTGCGGAAAAGGTACAGGAAGAAATGGGCGTGAAAGTGGATTACAAAGTCGGTACGATGATTGAGATTCCACGTGCCGCTTTAACGGCCAACGAAATTGCCGAAGAAGCCGAATTCTTTTCCTTTGGTACCAATGACTTAACTCAGATGACATTCGGTTACAGTCGTGACGATGCCGGTAAATTTCTGAAAGAATATCAGGAAAAAGGTATTCTGGAAGAAGATCCGTTCCAGACGCTTGATCAGAACGGCGTTGGTCAGTTGGTGGCCATGGGAGTGGAAAAAGGACGTTCAACCCGCCCGAACCTGAAAGTCGGTATTTGCGGCGAACATGGCGGTGATCCCAAGTCTATTGACTTCTGTCACCGGGTTAACCTGAATTATGTCAGTTGCTCGCCGTATCGTGTACCGATTGCCCGTCTGGCAGCGGCTCAGGCAGCCATTCGCAATAAATAATGTTTTTTAATTCAAGGTAAAAACCAAGCCATCTGTTTGCGTTTGCAGGCAGGTGGCTTTTTGCTTTAAGCAGGGAAGAGTTCACATTAGAGCGTTTAAAAAGGTAAAAAACTGCAAATAAAAACCGGATGACAGCGTCGGATTTGAATAAAAAAGGGGCTGTCCCAAAAATAATTTTTGGTGAATATATTTACAAATAATTGCAAATTTTATCAAAATGTTTTTGCTCCACTTCCCTTTCCCTGCGCGCAGGGAAGGGATCGAGGGGATGGGTTTTTAACCAGATTGCAAAAATATTCATGCTTTTCAATCTTTTAGGACACCCCCATTTAAATAAAAAAGTATATCTTTAGATTCAAACGGCTTTCGGCCGACCGTTTTATTTTTGTTTTGATTTTTAGGTTTGCCTAATCTGATTTAATTTTTTAAATTACTAATTCTCAAGGAAATAAAGATAAATATCGTCGATAAATCCGATGAATGTCGACCGGTTAACTGGATAAGGTAAAGCTGAATTTAATATTTAACTTTGCGGGTTGACGTTCGAATATCAGCAAACGGAATGTTTAATTAAAAATCAACGAATTATGGAACGCATTATATTTAAATCCAAAATACATCGGGCGACTGTAACAGAAGCCAATTTGAATTACGAAGGAAGTTTAACCATTGACCCGGAACTGATGCAGGCCGCTGATATTTTACCTTATGAAAAAGTAGATGTGATAAATATCAATACCGGCGCACGTTTTACAACCTATGCTATTAAAGGTCAACATCCAGGCAACGGCGAAATTTGTTTAAACGGCGGGGCAGCCCGCCTGGGTCATACCGGAGATTTGTTGATCATTATTACCTATGTTCATGTTGATGAACAAGAGTTGGCCGATTTCAAAGTTAAGGTTGTATTGGTCGATCAAAACAATCGAATTGTATCTGTCCGGGAAGACACCATTGAATAATTAACTCCATGCAAAGCAAAGAAGTATCTTTCAGATATCCCCGATTTTTGCGCAAGCTGTACAAACAGTTCTTGGTGTACTTCAATAAACTCAAGTTGACCGAGCACAGTTTTGTACTCATTGTTGCTGTGGTTATCGGATTATTGGGCGGCTATGGCGCCGTGCTTATTCAATTAACCATTCGCTGGTTCCAGCATCTGTTTTGGGGCTGCTCCTTTAGCCTGGAAAACATTCATGCCATTCCCTGGTACTGGAAGGTTTTGGTGCCTGCTTTCGGCGGCTTGGTGGTGGGCCTTATTATTCAATTTTATTCCAAAGAAGCCAAAGGACACGGCGTGCCGGAAGTAATGGAAGCTATTGCTTTAAAGAACGGCGTCATTCGTCCCAGAGTTGTGGTAGCCAAGCTTTTTGCTTCGGCACTGTACATCGCCTCGGGAGGCTCGGTAGGCCGGGAGGGCCCTGTAATTCAGATCGGCTCGGCTGTGGGCTCTTCGGTAGGGCAGTTTTTCAGGGTGAACCCCAAGCGCATGCGTGTGTTTGTTGCCTGCGGCGCTGCCTCGGGTATTGCGGCGGCCTTCAACGCGCCGGTTGCCGGTGCACTGTTTGCCGTGGAAATTATTTTAGGCGATTTTGCCGTTCCGCAATTTAGTCCCATTGTTATTTCATCTGTTACTGCAACGATTGTTTCCCGCCATTATTTAGGCGATTATCCGGCGTTTTTAGTGCCCAAGTACCAACTGGTTTCTCCGCTTGAAATAATCAATTATGTCATTCTTGGCGTTTTGGCAGGTTTTACGGCTTTGCTGTTTATTCGTGCCCTGTATTTTTCGGAGGATTTTTTCGATCGTTTTAAAGTACCGGAATATTACAAAGGTGTCGTTGGCGGGCTCATAATCGGCGTAATGGGATTGGCCTTTCCTTACATTTACGGTGTCGGTTACGATTCCATGGACACTGCACTGTACGGGCATATGGTCTGGCAATTGGCCGGATTGTTGGTAATAATGAAAATCTTAGCTACTTCTATCAGTTTAGGATCCGGCGGTTCCGGAGGTATTTTTGCTCCTTCATTATTCATGGGGGCTATGTTAGGCGTATTTTTCGGCCATGTGGTCAATATGCTTTTCCCCAGTTGGACATCAGGCCCCGGGGCATACGCACTTGTGGCGATGGGGGGAGTTGTCGGCGCGGCTACTCATGGCCCGATTACGGCTATTTTAATTATTTTCGAAATGACCAACGATTACAAGATTATCCTGCCTTTAATGATCACCACTATTATTGCCACTTTAATTGCCATGCGTATGGAAAAAGAATCGATTTACACATTGAAATTGGCCAGGCGCGGAATCAATATTTTTGGCGGGCGTGAGATTAACGTATTGCGTTCTTTAAAAGTAAGCAGCATCGTAAACAAAACAATCGATTTGGTTTCGGCTTATGCTCCGTTTGATGAAATTTTGCCGTTAATTGTCAATTCGACCCATAATCAAATTTATGTCGTTAATGAAAAGAATAAAATCGTTGGCTACATTTCCATGCAGGAACTCCGTCAAACAATGATGGACTTTGAATCGTTAAAGCATCTTTTGATTGCGGCCGATATTGCAAATCCTGAAATTCCGATCATTAATGAAAATGATTCCTTGGACAAGGTCATGAAACTCTTTGGCCGAACCGGTCTGGAAGAGCTGCCCGTAGTTTCGGGTAACGGAGATGAAGTTATTGTGGGTACGATAACCCAGCGCGCCGTGATTGATGCCTATAATCATCAGATCTTTTTGCGGGATATGGCAGGGGAAAGCGGGCGCAGTATTCGTGAAATGACCAAGCAAAAACGCGTTCATGTGGTTGATAATTACTATTTTGACGAAGTGGAAGCGCCCATGAGTTTAATGAATAAAACTCTTCGCGAAGCTGCAATCCGGAATCGTTTTAATCTGGAAGTATTGATGATTCGCAGACGGGAATACAAAGACGGTAAACAGCGTACGTTTTACATTCAGCCCAGCGCCCAAACCAAAATTAAGTCCAATGATGTCTTATTGGTTTTTGGAACTCAGGAAGCAATTCAACGTTTTGAACGCATTTGATAAATGATAAAAATCGGGAAGCAAAAAGGAGAAATGATGATCGCATTTTCCGAAGAACATGAGATGGTACGTAAAATGGTGCGTGATTTTGCACGCAACGAAGTGGCTCCCAAAGCAATCGAGATTGATGAAACCGAAACTTTCCCCCATGATACATTTAAAAAAATGGCCGAGCTCAATTTATTAGGTTTGCCTTTTGACGAAAAATATGGCGGCGCAGGTATGGATTACATTTCCTACACCATTACCCTCGAAGAGTTGGCCCGAGCCTGTGCTTCTACGGCATTATCGTATTCTGCGCATGTTTCGCTGGCTGCCACACCGATTGATCATTACGGAACGGAAGAACAAAAAGAAAAGTATTTAAAACCTTTAGCCACCGGGGAAAAATTAGGGTCGTTTTGTTTAACCGAACCTAATGCAGGCAGCGATGCCGGGCATATTCAAACACGTGCCGTAAAAAAAGGCAACGGTTGGGTTCTGAACGGATCTAAAATGTGGATTACCAATGCGGCGGTGGCCGATATTTTTGTGGTGGCAGCGGTAACTGAACCGGAAAAAGGCACGCATGGCATTTCCAATTTTATTATTGAACGCGGTATGCCCGGTTTTGAAATCGGTAAAAAAGAAAAGAAATGCGGTATGCGCGGTTCACCGACTTCCATGTTGCATTTTACGGATTGCTTTGTCCCCGAAGAAAATCTTTTGGGAGAATATAATCTCGGGTATGCGCAGTTTCTGGAAACTCTGGACGGCGGGCGTGTGGGAATTGCCGCACAGGCTCTGGGAATTGCCAAAGAAGCTTTTAAACGTGCCATGTTGTATGCCCAGGAACGCAAGCAGTTCGGGCGTAAAATCGGTGATTTTCAGGCAATTCAGTTTAAACTGGCCGACATGGCTACCAAAATTTACGCCAGTGAAGAAATGATTTACAATGCTGCCTGGTTAAAACAAAACGGCAAACCCTATAAAAAAGAAGCGGGCATGGCAAAATTATTCGCCACCGAAGCCGCTACCCAAATTGCCAATCAAGCCATCCAGATTCACGGTGGCATGGGATATGTTAAAGAAACAGAAGTAGAACGCATGTGGCGCGATGCCAAACTGCTGGAAATTGGCGAAGGAACATCCGAAGTTCAGCGTCTGGTTATCTACCGTCAGGTACGGGAAGCGCTGGAAGATTTGTAGCATTTTAGGCACATAAATATTGTTACTTCGTGATTTTCGGTGTAATTTGAAGTGCAATTCAGGCAAAAAATGTTTTTCGCCTTTGGCTGCTTGAAAGTACTTTATTTATAAACACAGGCAAGAGCATGGACAAAAATTTAAAATTTATGCAAAAATTAAGCGAAAAGAAACTTGGCCAGCACAATTTGCAGGATGTTGTCATAAAACTCTTGCTGTTTTTTGTGGTACTGTTGACAACCCCTTTGCTGTTTACCAGCCAGCGTTCCTTCAAATATACCGATATGAAAGTGGGTACGATTTCCAGCAGAAAAGTGGTTGCCCCGTTTAATTTTTTTGTTTTGAAGACAGAAGAAGAACTGAAAGCGGAACAGGATTCCGTTAAACGCCAGGTGCCGTATTATTTTGTTTTTAATGATTCGCTAACCGTTAAAGATCTGAACTTACTGCACAATTTATTGCCTTATCTTTCAAAAAAATTAGCGCAATTCCAAAGTACAAAAGACACAACCGATTTTCTTAAAAATGTCAGTGAAGAATTGCGGCTTGTATTTGATATCGATGTAACTCCGAGTAATTTAAGCATCACGTTTGATATCTTAAAAAAGAATAAGAATATTCCGGCCATTAAAAAGATACTTAAAATCGCGGAAAAACGAGTACGTAAAGGCATCTTAAATATTCCGTTAGCCAGTTTAACCCGACCGAAAGTGGTTGTAATAAAAGACGGGGTAGAGGAGCCGTTAAAAATTCAGGACCGCTATGATATGGGAAAATTCAAAAAGGATATTGAAAACGAGTTCCTTAAACACTTTTCCGTCAATCAAACGCTGGTTCTGGAATATTTATTTGTGCGCAGCATTGAACCCAATTTGATTTTTGACCGGGCCTTTACACAAAAATCCATCGACGAAGCACTGGCCAATATTTCGCGCACCAAAGATATGGTTTACGAAAACGAACTGATTGTGGATAAAAATATCCGCATTGATAAACCGACATACCAAAAATTGTATTCGCTGGAAGTGGCTCTGGCCGAGCGCAGTAAGCGGCAGGGTTTTTGGCATGCTTTCTTATCGGGCTTTGGCCGCTATATGCTGTTAGCCGCAATTTTAGCCATCTTCGCTCTTTATCTGCATTCGTTCCGCAGAAAAATTTTTGAAGACAACCGAATGCTGTTAATGATTACGGTTATATTTATGTTAGAGCTGGTATTGGCTGCTCTCATTACCGAAGCTCTGGAATGGAGCATTTATCTGATTCCCACTACTTTGGCTTCCATGCTGCTGGCTATTTTGATCGATACGGGGATGGCTTTTGTGGGAACGATTATTATCGCTCTGATTTTAGGCGGCATTCAGGGTGGCGGATATGATATTGTACTATTTTCTGCCGTCGGCGGAATGGTGGCCATCTATTCGGTGTATCAGATCCGCAACCGCAATCAGGTATTTAAGGCCGTTGTATTTATTTCCGGCGCTTACTTATGGACAATTGTGGCGGTCTCCCTTTTTCGGTACACTCCGTTTACGGAAATGCTAAAAATATTCGGGATCTATTTATTGCCCAACGCCATTTTATCATCCTTTTTTACGTTTATGATTGTGGGCTTGTTTGAAAAAGTTTTTGATGTTACCACGGATGTAACGCTTCTGGAGCTATCCGACTTGAATCATCCCTTACTTAAAAAATTATCAATGGAAGCACCGGGCACGTTTCATCACAGTATGGTTGTGGGGAATTTGGCTGAAGCGGCTGCCAAAGAAATAGGAGCGAATTCATTACTGGCACGCGTGGGCAGTTATTACCATGACGTAGGTAAGATGGAAAAACCGCAGTATTTTGTGGAAAATCAGATGGATGCGGAAAATCGGCACAATCAGTTGGCTCCGAATATGAGTGCGCTCATTCTGGCATCGCATGTAAAGAATGGCATTGAGTTAGCTAAAAAATACGGTATTCCCAAACGCATCCGCGATTTTATTCCGGAACACCATGGCACCAGCCTGATGAAATATTTTTATGACAAAGCTATTAAAATGTATGGCGAGAACGAAGTCAATGAAAGTGATTTTCGTTACCCCGGACCAAAACCGCAGTCCAAAGAAACAGCCATTGTGATGTTAGCCGATGCTGTGGAGGCGGCTACACGAACTTTGGAAAATCCGACGCCGGGTAAATTGCGGGCATTCGTGGAGAAGCTGGTACAGGACAAAATCAATGAAGGCCAATTGGATGAAACGGATTTAACTTTAAAAGATATTAAAAAAATTATCGATGCTTTTATGACCGTCCTGCAGGGTGTTTTCCAGCACCGTATCGAATATCCGGAGCAGGAAAAAGAGAAAAAACAACGTCTGGCCAAAACGGCAAAAGTAGAAAAAGAAAAAAATTCAGGTAAAGAAAAAAATGGAAATAAAACTTCATAATTTCCCAGAACAGTTAAAAGGGGATCAGGCGCAATGGACGGAATTAAGCGCGCGTATTGTGCAAGCCATGGAACTGAATCCCGAATCCGTTCAAATTATTTTTACAGATGATCAAACATTGCAGCAAATGCACGCCCGGTATTTAAATGATCCCTCGAAGACCGACGTGATTACATTTGATCTGGGGGAAGATGGGGCCATCGAGGGCGAGATTTACATAAGCATCGAACGTGCTGAAGATCAGGCTCGTGAATTCGGGGTTAGCCCCGAGGAAGAAGTATTGCGTTTAATTATTCATGGTTTGCTGCATTTAAAAGGTTATGACGATTTGGAAGAAGAAGCGCGAACGATCATGAAGGCGCAGGAGAATAAATTTGTCGATCGCTTTCGCAGCGAATTATGATAATTTTGCTCGTAGATGCTTATGATGTGAACTATTTGGGAACTTTTTGTTGGTTTTGATATTAATTTTAATGTTTCCGGTGAACAAATTTTGCGATCAAGCGGATTTTTTTTAAATTGCATTTTCGAAAACGGTACTATTGAAGGTAGGTTATTTTAATACTGGGAAAATGATGTTTTTGGTTTTAACAAATGCCCGGATGAGGAAATATGAAATATATTAAATGTTTTAGTCGGATTAAAGCGGAGGTTGTTTCCTGATTTGGACCCCTCATCACTTATCTATGTGTTTAGCTTCATTGTTCTTTTACTCTTCTCGGCCTTTTTTTCTGCGTCGGAGACGGCCTATTTTTCTTTGCCCAAATCCACAGTAGAAAAATTTTCACGCAGTAAAAGTGTAATGGCTCGACAGGTCGCAACGCTTTTAAAAGAGCCGCGCAGACTTTTAATCGGCATTATTATCGGCAATACTCTGGTTAATGTGGCCGTTGCTTCTATTGCAACAATTATTACAACAAAATTAATAGAGCAGTATGCCCTTAATGCCACGCTTGCCCTTCTTTTAAACGTGGTTATTGTTTCGTTTGTAATTTTGTTTTTCAGCGAAATATTGCCCAAGATTACGGCTATTAAAAATTCTCAAAAATTGAGTCAACGATTTGCTTTACCGTTAACGTTCTTCCATTATTTGTTTTATCCGCTGTCCTACGTTCTGGATTTGTTTACACAGCTCCTGACTTCATCAACCGGAGCAAAAGCCAATAAATTTACTTTAACGGAAAACGAGCTGCGTACTCTGGTGGATGTGGGGGAAGAAAAGGGCGCATTGCTCAAAGAAGAAAAGGAAATGATTCACGGCATCTTTGAAATGCACGGTACGGTGGCCAGAGAAATTATGGTGCCGCGTACGGATATGGTTTGTCTGGAAAAAGATGCTTCATTGAATATGGTTCTGAATACGGTGAAGGAAAAAATGCATTCGCGCATTCCGGTGTACGATGAAACCGTGGACAATATAGTCGGTATTTTGTACATAAAAGATTTACTGCCTTTTATTCGAAAACGTAATACGTCCGATTTTAAACTGGAAAAACTGGTGCGTCCTGCATATTACGTTCCGGAGCAAAAAAAGATTAACGAGCTGTTGCGGGAATTTCAGGCGCAGCGCATCCACATGGCGATTGTAGTGGATGAATATGGCGGCACTTCGGGGCTGGTTACCCTGGAAGATGTGATTGAAGAGATTGTCGGTGAAATTCAGGATGAGTATGATAAGGAAGCGCCGCTTATTGAAAAGATCAATGATTATACCTTTCTGGTGGACGGCGGAATGTCCATTGACGAAATTAATGAAGAATTGAACTTGGATTTACCCACGGAAGAAGGGGTGGACACATTAGCCGGTTTTCTGCTGGGGCGGTTCGGCTCGGTGCCGCGCCCGAAAGAAAAAACATCTTACAACGGTTATGAATTTATTATTGAGAAAGCCACTAAAAAGCGCATTCAGAAGGTGCGCCTGATTTTGCAAAACAAAAAAGAAACGATGAATGTAAAATCCTGAGAAAAACCCGGAATTTAACCTTCTTAACATTAATGGATTCCGTTTAAACCTTTTCCGGTTAAAAATGAAAACAAATTTTTTCAATGATTCCGAGTTACCAGAATATCGTAAATTTTTGCTGTGGAATTAAAGCACATCATGAACGATCGGATGCAAAAACTGACCCTGTAATACGATGATTTTAAATGGGAATTTGTTATGGCTTCTAAACACGAACGCTTAAAAAATCTTCCGGCAACACATCTTTTACTTTCCGAATTACACGCCAAATTTCCGCATTTTAAACAGGAAATTTTAAAACGATTAATCAACGGAGAGCTGGATGCTTTGCGGAACAACCCCGACCAGCTCCCGGATAAGGCTGAAAACAAATCGCAAATTCAGGCCTACCTTTTGCAAAAACTTGACGCGCGTATTCAGGCTCTTGAGCATGGCAGTTTACACAAAGTAATCAACGCTACGGGCGTTGT
>Ga0256842_1002147_pt1 | contig 14607 bp, 17 predicted proteins | sample 4559240metaG_FD_185973 | JGI IMG/M metagenome (GOLD analysis project Ga0256842, IMG submission 185973) | Hydrothermal vent microbial communities from Guaymas Basin, Mexico - 4559-240 | ecosystem: Environmental > Aquatic > Marine > Hydrothermal vents | place: Mexico: Guaymas Basin | collected...
GATGCTTTGGCGTCCCTGCTGTTTGATAAGGTTTTTTTAAAGCGGATTGGTCGGGTTAGCCGCGAGATTTCGGAGGAATACGACTGGGACGCCGTTGTGAGGTTACTCCTTGACGTGTACGTTTAGCTTCAGGCTCTGTATCCAGCTGTTACATTAGCGATTGTTCTTGATTTTTCTTTATTGGTTTCGAGCTCCCTTTTTAGGGCCTTAATCTCCTTTTGGAGCTCGGCTATGATCATTCCAGTAGCACACACGCTCCTCCAGAAGGAGGCGGTTCATCTGAAACCTTCTATATCCCTTACTCCTGAAGCGTCTGTCAGTGCCCTCGCTGACGTTCTCTAAGTTATCCTCAAACAATTCCAGGGCCCTGAGCGGTGTCAATTTTTGAGGCTGGTTCTAGAAGCGAACCATGGAACCTTGCTGACATTGGGCGAAAACTTTAAAATTAGAAAAGATGAGATTTTAGTTTCTTATTACATGAGAAAAGCAAAATTGCTGGAGCTAATGTGCTTGATTTTGACTTAGAATTCTGGTTCGTCTGGAAGGCGAAAGATAAAGTGTACGTCCAGAAGGCAGGAAGGAGAACGTTATCCTCTCGAGCTTGAGGAAGTTGATGCGTTCATAGAGTTGGGAGTTCAACGGAACTGTTACCTCGTAGGGCCTAACTTGCTTTTCTGATAGCTTCCGTTGTGAACCCCTTGAAGGGCCTAGCCTCATATTGCACACACGATAACATTTTTATCCCGCAAAAATGTCGTCTACCTTGGGGATTAAGAATGAAGGCTCTCATCCTTTCCGGTGGCCATGGTACGAGGCTGAGACCCCTAACCTATTCCCAGCAGAAGCAGCTCATACCCGTCGCCAACAAGCCTGTCTTATTTTACGCGATTGAAGATGTTATTGAGGCTGGGATTAGGGAGATAGGCATAGTAGTCGGGCCCAACGCCGAGCAAGTTAAAGAGACAGTTCTAAGCGTGGACTGGGATGCGGAGATAGAGTTCATTTACCAAGGTGAGCCTAAGGGCTTGGCCCACGCGATACTGGTCGCGAGAGACTATCTCGGCAATGATGACTTCGTAATGTACTTGGGGGACAACATACTCAAAGAGGGCATAGTTAGACATTTAGAAAACTTTAAGAAGGGAAATTTCGACGCGAGCATACTCTTGTGTGAGGTTCCAAACCCCCAGCAGTTCGGCGTTGCAGAACTGAGTGAGGATGGAAAGACCATTAAGCGCCTGATTGAAAAACCGAAGAATCCACCCAGCAACCTGGCCCTGGTGGGGATCTACTTCTTCAAGCCTGTCATCCACGAAGCAGTCAGACACATAAAACCCTCATGGCGTGGGGAACTTGAGATTACCGACGCAATACAGTGGCTCATCGACCACGGCTACCGTGTTGGCTGGACGAAGGTTACCGGCTGGTGGAAGGACACCGGAAAACCAGAGGATCTTCTTGAGGCGAACAGGCTAATCTTGGACGATATAAAGACTAACATTAAGATCGAGACAAAGGCCAGGATCCACGGAAGGGTTGTAATCGAAGAAGGAACCCAGATTGACGAGAACACCGTTATCAAGGGGCCTGTCGTCATAGGCAGAAACGTCGTGATAAAGAACTCCTACATCGGCCCATACACGAGCATCGGCGACAACGTGGTTATCGAGAACACTGAAATTGAAGACTCAATAATCCTACCGGGGAGTGAGATAAGGGACGCAGGCAGGATCGTGGAGAGCCTTATCGGAAAAGGCGTCAAGATAATAAAGGGCAACAGCCACCCGCTTGGAAGGAAGTTCGTCATCGGCGACAACTCACGCATAATCCTGTGAGGTGAAAAGATGAGGCTTTTAGTGACTGGCGGAATGGGCTTCATAGGGAGCAACTTCATCCGCTACGTTTTAGAGAAGCACGAGGACTGGGAGGTAATCAACCTCGACAAGCTCGGCTACGGTTCAAACCCGGCAAACCTGAAGGATGTCGAGGACGATCCGCGCTACACCTTTGTCAAGGGGGATATAACTGACTTCGAGCTCGTGAGGGATCTAGTTAAGAAAGTAGACGCCGTTGTGAACTTCGCTGCTGAATCACATGTCGACAGGAGCATCTCCAGCCCGGAGCACTTCCTGAACAGCAACGTTATCGGCGTTTACACGATTCTTGAGGCGATAAGGAGAGAGAACCCCGAGGTTCGCCTAGTTCAAATTGGGACAGACGAGGTCTACGGCGACATACTGAAGGGCTCCTTTACCGAAGAGAACAGGCTCATGCCTTCTTCGCCCTACTCCGCCAGCAAGGCCGCTGGCGATATGCTTGTCCTCGGCTGGGCCAGGACTTACAATCTGAACGCTTCCATAACTCGCTGTACCAACAATTACGGCCCCTACCAGTTCCCGGAGAAGCTCATCCCGAAGACGATAATAAGGGCCAGCATGGGACTCAAGATACCGATCTACGGCACAGGCCAGAACGTTAGAGACTGGATTTACGTTGAAGACCACGTGAGGGCCGTTGAAGCGGTTTTGCTGAAGGGTGAACCAAGAGAAATTTATAATATCTCGGCCGGCGAGGAGAGGACGAACCTTGAGGTCGTTAAGACGATATTGAGGCTCATGAAGAAGGACGAAGATTTGATAGAGTTCGTCGAGGACAGGCCGGGGCACGACCTCAGGTACTCTCTCGACTCCTGGAAGATAACGAGGGACTTGAAGTGGCGTCCAAAAGTTAGCTTTGAAGAGGGAATCAAGAGAACGGTCGAATGGTACCTCAACAACGAGTGGTGGTGGAGGCCCTTGGTTGATGAGAGAGTACTCCACCAAACACCGTGGAAGCTGAGGTGGTAAAGAAAGTTTATTTAGTTTAGTGCATCTGGGGTGGGGATATGAGAACCAAGTACAAAAAGATTGAGTTTGAGTTCGAGCTTCCCGATGGTGTCAAGATAAACGTTGAGCTGGTGGAGGAAAATGACGAATGTAAAGGTGGAGGTCATTCTCCCGAGCAGGGTGAGGAAGAGAAAAATAAGTAAGGAGGTAAGGGAATATATTGAGGCAGTCAAGGCGCGGAGAAGCTGAACGAACTCCTTGATGAGGTGGATTTAGATGAAATCGAAAGAGAAGCCGAGGAATTCAGAAGAAAGTTTAGGTTCAGGAGTTTTTCTAATTGACACATCCGTTTTGATCGACCACTTCAGGAAGAGTACACACCTTGATATTTGGGGAAACGCCATTTCGACGATCACTCTTTTGGAGTTTTTACGAGGAGTGCCCGGCGAGGAAAGACGCGCTGCGTTTCTCAAGGAGCTAAAAAAGTTGTTTAAAATAGAACCTCTCGATGACTCGATTGCTAAAGGCTACACACTCTGGACTAAAAACACTTTGAACGTCTGGAAAAGTTTGACCTGAAACTTTTAAGGGAGTGAGGTGGTAAGATGCCCTTCGAGTTTGAGAGGCTCGAAATTCCGGACGTGATTTTAATTAAGCCGAAAGTCTTTGGCGACGAGCGGGGCTTCTTCATGGAGACTTACAAAAAGCCTGATTTTGAGAGGGCAGGCATTAGGGGAGAGTTCATCCAGGACAACCACTCTCGCTCGCGCTACGGCGTGCTTAGAGGGCTACACTTTCAGCGCGAGCCCTACGCCCAGGCGAAGATAGTCAGGGTCGTCAGAGGGGTAATCTACGACGTGGCGGTGGACCTGCGGAGAAACTCGCCAACGTTTGGAAAGTGGATTGGCGTCATATTATCCGAGCACAATAAATGGCAACTCTACGTTCCGAGGGGTTTTGCCCACGGCTTCCTCGTTCTGAGCGACGTTGCCGAAGTCGTCTACAAGGTGGACAACGTCTATGCCCCAGATTACGAGGGTGGGATAATATGGAACGATCCCGACTTAGGAATCAAATGGCCCATTGAGGAGCCAATACTTTCAGAAAAAGACAAGAAATGGCCGACGCTGAGGGAGGCGATGGAGAGAGGCTGGGTGTTCTGAGGTGGTGTTTATGAAGGTAGCGATAATAGGAGCGAACGGCCAGCTGGGGAGCGATCTTGTGGAAGTGTTTGGAAAAGATCCCTCATTTGAAGTGATTCCGCTGACTCACAAAGACTTAGACGTTACCGTCCCCGAGACCTTGAAGGTTCTGAAAGAGCTGAAGCCCGACGTAATAATTAACACTGCCGCCTACGTGAGAGTGGATGATGCAGAGCTTTACCCGGAGAAAGCCTTCGCGGTGAACGCGATTGGGGCCCTTAACGTTGCGAGAGTTGCGGAAGAAATTGGAGCGGTGAACGTTTATATCAGCACTGATTACGTCTTCGATGGAACCAAAGGAGAGCCTTACACCGAGGAGGACGTTCCAAACCCGATAAACGTTTACGGGACGAGCAAGCTCGCCGGTGAAATCTTCACGCGGAACTATTCAACGAGGCATTACATCATAAGGGTCGCCAGCTTATATGGAAAGGCGGGGGCGAGTGGGAAGGGCGGAAACTTCGTGAACTGGGTCATTGAGAGAGCAAAGCGGGGGGAGGAGCTGAGGATTGTTGATGACCAGTTCATGAGCCCAACTCATACTCTCGATGTTGCGAGGACTCTGAAGAAGTTTTTGGAGTTAAGGCCGGAGTTCGGTGTCTATCACATGGTGAACAAGGGTTACTGCTCTTGGTACGAGTTCACAAAGGCTATTTTTGAGATCTTAGGATGGGAAGTTGATGTTAAGCCGATAAAGTCTAACGAACTGAAGAGGCTGGCGAGGAGGCCAGGGTTTTCGGCCCTCGAAAATAAGAAGCTCCACACGCTAGGCCTGAGGATGCCGGACTGGAGGGAGGCTTTGGAGGAGTATTTGCAAGAGAAAGGATACATTGAATAATTGGGATCTCATGACAGGGGAGATAGATTAGGGCCGTGCTCTATGTGAACGGAGAAAGGGAAGATATGGAATAAGGAGTATCAGAAGTTGTTTGGAGTGTCTGAGGCTACTGCCACTAGGGATTTAAAAGAACTGGTTAAGAGAGGAATACTTGAAAAAATCGGGGTAACTGGAAAGGGTGAACCTCATGAGCGAAGCGAGCAAAGCTCTGCAGAAGATCACAAGGGGAACGGGGATTGTCTTTGCGGGAACGGTTATTTCAATGTTCTTCCGGTTTTTGAGCAGGACGATTATAGCGAGGCACTTTTCCACCGGAGAGTATGGGGTGTTCAACCTGGCTTTAACCGTTTTGAGCATCGCCCTTGTTGTGGCAACGCTTGGGTTTCAATAACATTTCTTTTTTTCCTTTGGGGTCCCATTATGATTAAAAGGGTAAACCCTATGAGCGAGGGGCAAAACGTTATTACCCTTCTCATCCTTTTATCGGTGGGACGAATGGAGGAAGTCGAAGTGGTTTATGAGAAAGGCGTCTTTAAGCTGTTAAAAAGGTGAACATCAAGGAGGGAACTCACGGGAAGGTAATCCTCGAACTCGGGTTAGCGGACATCATTGAGAGGTTCGGCGAGAAAGTCGAGAAAGACGCCCTCAGAGAATTCCTGGAAGAGCGGAGATGATAGTAGTAAGTACCTCCGTTTTCATAGACCCCCATAAGAAATAGAAACTAGGGTTTTTACAGCAATTCTTAAAAGGTGAGCTTCCCTCACATTTTCGAGAGAGGTGCGGACATGAACACCATCCAGAGAATTGCAAAGAACATGACTGTGCTTTTTATAGCAAGAATCGCGAGCATGCTGTTCGGCTTCTTCTATGTGATGTATACTGCAAGGTATCTGGGCCCGGCCAACTACGGTATCTTATCCTTTGCCCTGGCTTTGAGCGGAATATTCGGGGTTATCGCCAACTTCGGCCTTGATCCTCTGACGGTTAGGGAAGTTGCGAGGGATAAGAGCCTGGCAAGAAAATATCTTGCGAATGGAATCGTTCTGAAGCTGATATTTGGAAGCTTGACTTTCTTAATTGTCTTCTCGGTTGTGAACCTTTTAGGTTATCCAGAGATCACGAGGAAGGTCGTTTACATAATAACTTTGTCCACAATCATTGCCGGGATTTCGAATCTTTTCAACGATATCTACCAAGCTTTTGAGAGAATGGAATTTATGTCTGCTGGACAAGTTCTGCAGAGCGCACTTTCTTTAGTTTTTGCAATAACCGCGATAAAGCTCGGCTTGAACGTTGTGTATTTTGCGATGATTTACCTAATTGTGAACTTGATTGTCTTAGGATATCATGTTGTCATAACAACCTGGAAGTTTTTGAAGCCCAGGATAGAGGTTGATTTAAGCTTCTGGAAGGGCGTTGTGAGGGAGGCGTGGCCGTTCGCACTTACATCAGTGTTGGTTTCAATCTACTACTGGATGGACTCCGTCATGCTCTCCTACATGAAGGGTAACGAAATTGTGGGATGGTATAACGCCGCTTATAGGATTGTTTTAGTGGCGTTGGTGGTTCCTCAGATTTATGTCGTGTCCATATTTCCTAATCTTTCTAGGTATTACATATCAAAAAAAGAGGGGTTTGACGAAGTCTCCCGAAGATCTTTGAAATATATGCTGATCCTATCGATGTTTATCTCAACATTGGTGACGATTTCGGCTAAAGAGATAGTCTTGTTAATTTATGGAGCCGACTATTTACCATCCGCTTCAGCGCTGAGAGTCTTAATCTGGACGATTGTATTTGCCTTCCAGAACTCTGTATTTTACCATGTTATCTCATCAATGAATCAGCAAAAAATTGTTAGTAAAATATCTGCCATTGGTGCCCTCGTGAATTTATTGCTGAACCTATTGTTAATACCTGAATACAGTTTTTTGGGTGCGGGAGTTGCTACACTGATTACAGAAGCCGTTATAACCCTTGGAATGGCCATTTTCATCGTGAAAACTGAAAGAGAAGCGTTGTTCCACTTCAAAACTGTACTTGCCGTTTTAACATCAAATCTCCTGAGTGCCATTTTGCTGATAGCTTTAATGAACTGGAGGATGCTGGACACTCATGTAAATTACCTCCCATCGATTTTTAAAGCTTCAATTGGTTTTGGGGCATTTTATCTTGTTTTGTTAATAATTTTTAAAGTTGTGGATAAAGAAGATTTACAACTGATCAGACAAGTGTTTGCAAAATAGAATTCTCACTTTTAGACCCACCAGCGATTGATCTATATGCATTTAGGTACATATCTGCGATGACATTCCACTCAAATCTCTTTGCTCTTTGCGGGTTTATTCTTGAAATCTTTTTTCTTATCTTGGGGTTTTCATACAGGAACTCAATTAGTCTCGCTAGCTCTTTGGGTGACCCGTCACAGAGGTATTTATGTGTTTTGTCATATTATTTCTCTGATTTGTTGTATCTTAATTGTTTGTATATTCTATACATCAATGCAAATATTGGTTGAGAGCATGTTAGGATATTAAGAGCATCTAAAACAAGCACTATCAAATAATAAGCGGTTTCAGCATTGACTTTTTTTCTTGCTCTAAATTTAGTGTGAGTGAGTAGTTCTGTCAGTTTTTTTACTTGTATAATTTCTTCATTGTTTAGTCGGTTAGTGTTCATAAATATAAAACTCTTTAATAGTGCAAGAACTTCGCTAGGGTAATGTGTGTATTCAATCAGATTAATAATATCCCTCGGTGCATTATTGAGTGATAAGTAGTTTCTTGAACTTTTTGTGGCTTTAAGGCTATTGAACATCCTGTGAATCATGATATTTCGGTCTGTATGTTTTTTCGGATCTTTTACATAATATACTAAGGATTTCCTAATTGTGGCAACTTTAGTAGCATGAAATAACGCCCTCCTAACAAAATCGGGATCTTCTCCTCCCCAAAAAGGGGGAAAATAAATTCTGTGTTTTATCAAAAGCTCTTTTTTGTATATTGCAGAGTGAACTGTAATTTTGATATCCCCCATCAGATACAGTCTTAGAACTTCTACTCCTGACATTACTGGCTTAGGTAGATAACTCCAATTTTCTGAGTACTTTCTGAGTATTTTCCCATTAGGCGAAACTTCATCAACTCCGCACAACACTATGTCAGCCCCTCTTTTGATCGCACAGCGGTATAACTCTTCTAACGCATTTTTAGCGATATAATCATCACTATCCAAGAAATATACAAATTTTCCCAGAGCTTTTTTTATTCCAATATTTCGTGCTATGCTAGGTCCATACTTTTTTAATCTAATTATCTTCCACTCAAAGGGGGCATTTGAAAGTATCTTTCTTACTTTCTGTATAGTTTTGTCAGTAGACCCATCATCTATAATTATGACCTCTATTTCGTGAAATGTTTGATTAATTAAACTATCTAATGGGCGATGTATGTATGTTTCAGAATTGTGGGTGGGGATTATAACCGAAATTTTAGGTTTTTTCATGACATCACCTCCGTTGGTATATCCTTGAAAATTTATTGTTGTAGATTACATTCCGCTTTTCTAGTTCTTCATAGAATTGTCTATCAATCCCATAATGCTCAACAGTCATTTTGACTTTTTTGTTCCATATTATATACTTAAATCGAGATGGCGAAAACTTTCCATCTCGTATCCAGGTAATGGCAGTGCGTTTATATTTGCTAACATCTATTGGGGAAATCTCATCCGTACCCACAAAAACATAACCCTGAATGCCTGTTGCAGAATAATCCAAAAATTCTCCCGCTTTTAATGTTGAGGTATCCCTTATAAACATTGGAGAACCCACTGTGGAGTTTACCATAAAGTTGAACGTGAATAGCACTGGAGCCAGCATCATAACAATCATGAGGGCAACTTTTAGATATCTCCTGTTTCCTTCTATCACATGTTTTGTGTATCTCGAAAGCGGTATAAACGCAACCTGAAATGACCTCTGCCCGAGGAAAATCGTTATCAATCCAATCACGAACAGAATCCCACTTGACACCATCACGGAGACGTCGAACACGAGCTGGGGGGATAACTTTCCAGAAGTGAGGGCACGTTTTAACTCTAGAATAAATGAATATAGAACGATTCCAGCGAACAGAATCACCATAACCCTCAGTACCAATGCTTGAGTCTCGAATATCCACTTAGGAACCAGCTCGTAGTGGGGGTGAGGAGTGTATTTTATCGGTCCGAGGGCTCCGGATTTTCTAAAAAAGTTTGCAAACACCCACCAGGTCTCACCCTGAACCTTTCCCCAGCTTTCAACAAACATCCTTAGCGGAATTGAGAGGAGGTTGTAAAACAGATACACGAACCCGAATCCCCAGATGGAGATCATTATCCAAATCGTTGAGTCCTTTATTCCTGGCTGTTTAAGGACAACCCTGTTATACACTACAACCCCTAATACGGGAAGGATATAAAACAGGAACATGAACGGATGGGCAAAAACCAGTGCGAACCAGAGAATCAGGATAAGGACGAGAACCTTTAGCGGTTGCTCACCTTCTATGTAGTCAAAGGTTAATCTGTAGAGGTAGGGGAGGTAGGCAAGTGCAAGGGTCTGGGGGGCAACCTGGTCGTTGATAACGTAGAAGGAGAGCACAATATACGTCGCCAGGGATAGAATTGCAAATTTCATGTCCCTGTCTTTTTCGTAATAGTACAAAATTAATCCGACATAAAAAGCTCCCAAAAACACGAACAGTCCCACAGTATAGATTTCGATTTTGCCTATTCCCCCAATCAGCATCATAGATATTTCCAAAATGAATGAAATCGGATAAGATAGATACGAAAGTGAGTGAACTGAGAGGGCTTCGCGTGTTATTCTTCCGGATAAAAGCAGGAACTCAATTAACCCAGATGGGATATCTGTTTGCTCATAGGGAACGACAAAATAGAGATTTGTTATGTAGAATAGTGCCCCATACATAAGTCCGATGATTATCAAAGGCCATTTGTTCCTTAGGTTTAGATATAGGGAGGCCACGAGAAGTGAAGAGGATAAAATTAGTAATATCCAGTGAACAGCAGGAATAGCCTTTAGCATGTTCGGGCCGTTGGTTGAATATGAGAACTTGGGTAGGTGTAGAATGTAAGTTAAGTCTATCAGAAATACTACTAGGATTGCCAAAAATAAATGAACCCGTTTCACGGTATCTTCACCTTAAACATTTTACCCCACTATGTATTCAATTATATGTTTCCATCTATTTAAGGCGCTTTCAAAGTTGAATTCTTTCTGCACCGTTTTTATACTTTTTCTCGAAATCTTGGGTAACTCTGGATGAGTTAACGCTCGTCCAATATTCATTACTATTGTTTCTGGACTATTATCTCTCATTATGAACCCCGTTTTTTCATCTATAATTACATCTAATATTGCACCTACAGGAGTTGCCAATACCGGAGTCCCACATGCCATAGATTCCAGAAGTATATTCGGAAGACCTTCTACTAAAGAGGGAAGTATTAACAACTTTAGATGATTCAATATCTTTGGAACTTTATTCTCAGTAATATGCCCTAATATCTGTATATTAATATTTTCTTCTAAAGAAAGTAACTTTTTAATTTCAGTTTCTAGAGGTCCTCCTCCTCCAATGATAACACCATCTACCTTTACTGAGGTATCCATTCTTATCCTTAATATTGAACGCGCAAAATTTAGGACACCTTTTTCTGGACTTAATCTGCCGATATACCCAATAACATTTCGCCTTCTAGAAAAAGGAATTGTATATTGCATTTTTTCTCGTTCTACATACATACGTCCATTTTGAATAACTTTTCCTCTATATCTATCAAGCTTGAGAACATCTCTTAATCTTGGGGACTCGAGAATAATGAAATCGCTTAGCAAAAGAGTGAGCTCGTCAAGAATTGCAATTATTCTTGATAAAAGATTACTTGGATATAGCTCCCATACTGAAATACCCCCAACACCTGACATTAGGTATACAATTTTCTTTTTTAAAATTATTTTACAAAATAATACTGGAAGTGCGAAATTATTCCCACTCATCACAAATATGGTTGAATACTCCCCGCAATACCTTGTCAAGTAAATTATTACCTTAAGTTGGAACAATAAAAATCTAAAAAATCTAAATAATGGATTTTCGGGAATAAAATGATTTAGGAGGAGTATTTTGATTTTAGCATTCCTAAATTTTTGCAACTCAATATCACTTGTTAAAACTATTATTGTTTGAATCGAATCAATTGATGATAACAAAGTTAAAAGTTTTTTTCGATACGTAAACCCACCGCTTCCCTTTGGAAAATACCAAGTTAAAAAAACAACATTTGTTTTGGCACTTTTGCATTTCATAAACTAATCCTCCTTATAGTTAGTTAAGTTTTGGTAAACTCTTTCGTAATCCCTCACTACCTCCTCCCAAGTCCTAATCTTCTTGCTGAACGGCCCCACCTTAACATCGCTATTCGCAATTTTTAAGATTAACTCTGCAACTTCTCTTGGGTTGGGAGGATAATCAACACCAAAACATCCTGGTTCACTTAAAAACTCTTTTAAAGCAGTTCTTTTTGTTACTATCACGGGAGTTCCCAAAGCTAAAGCCTCGGCTACGGTTATTCCATAGTTCTCATTCTCGGAAAGTAATAGGAATATATCTGCCTTCTTTATTTCTGTAAGCAACGTGGAGTGGTTCAAAAAAGGTTTCCAAATAATATAATCTTCAACTTTTAACTTTTTTGCTAAGGTTTTTAAATTAGCTTTATAAGGACCATTTCCAACTATTATTAATTTTATGTCTTTAATGTTAAAAGTGTAAACCAACTCTGCCAATGCTTGGATTATGTATTGGACTCCCTTTAGCTTCAATAAATATCCTGCAAATAATAAATGTATCTCTCCTGCATTATCCCTTCTTTTAGATAAATCTATTAAATCGACACCATGAGGAATAACAACCACTTTTTGAGGATCAACATTTGAGACAGCCTTCAGGAGATGCAATTTTTCAAAATTAGAGGCTACAATAATACTGTCTACTTTCTTAAAGATTTTTTCTCCAACTAACTTATTATAAATGCCCCATAAGTACTTTCCTGCCAATGTGTTGTGACCATAAGGTCCATAGTGAGGTGAGAGCACTATGGGAAGAGTAGGATAAGAGCGTTTAATTACATAGATTATTTCCGGTGAAAATAAGGTATGGTAACCATGAATATGAACAACACTTGGATTGAACTTTTTTATTATCTCCCTAATAACTTCAACATTTTTGATACTAAGCCCGTAGAGGGATCCTCTATATCTATACCCCCTAATTAACTTGAAATTCTCTATTTTCTCTTCACTCATTTGCAAGTTATCATCCCAAGCTGGATTAAAAACTACTACTTCATGGCCCCATTTGGAGAGCCACCTGGCGATTTCAAATACTACCTTATTTATCCCACCAGGTGCTGTTGTTTCCATATAATTAACTAAAAGGAGTCTCATTCCCGACTCCTCCCGATTAAAGTCCTAAATAACCTTTCATATTCCCTTGCAACCTTCTCCCAGTTATATTGCCTTTTTATCCTCTTAATCTGAGTCTTCTTTATAAGCTTTAAGTCAAACTCCCCCCGCTCAAGCATCTCCATTTTGTTAGCTAGGTCTTCAGCATCTTTAAAGTATATCCCTCCCTCCTGCAGAACCTCCTTGTTGAAAGGCACGTCATAAGCTAATATCGGCCTCTTGAACAGCATCTGCTCAAGCAGAGAGGGATTTGTCCCTCCAACCTCGTAGGCGTGAATGTAAGCAAAGCAGTTCTTCCTCAAAACTCCGAGGATTTCTTTATCATAAATTGGATCTAGGAAAATTATATCATTGCTCTCGCCTTTTAATTTAAGCAGATGCCGCGTGTAGGGATCCTTTTTGTTGAAGTTTCCAACTATAACGAGCTTCTTTGTTGAATTTGCTTTCTTAAATCCCTTCACTTCCATGTGAATGTTGTTCTCGGCAACTATACGGGCAACTGTTAGGTAATATTCTCCCGGGGATACCCCATATTTGTTAAGAATACTTATCTCGTCATCTTTTGATAGTTGGGAGGGAATTAACTCCCTTGCCCCGTAGGCGATGTAAACGACCCTTTTTGGGTTATGCCTTTTCGTTAAATGCTCTTTGATTCCAATAGAGTCTGCAACCACAATATCGGGCAACTTGCAAGATAGGTATTCCATCAGATACATGTAAACCATCGTCGCAAGATACACAGGGAAAAGGTGGAAAGGCACAAACCGGCTCCTCTTTATTAAACGCCTCCATTCCACACCATCAGGATTTATGAGGATCTTCTTTTTGGCCAGCTTTGCTAAAATGGCGGCTAAACTGCCGTCTGGAGACACAAAATACAATACATCAACGTCACGAGAATGTTTTTTGAGAAAGTACAATGTGGCAAGAACATCATTTATGGAGGGTATTGTTGTGCTTTTTCCCTGTACCGAGGGTATATGAACCCGGATTATTCCATCGTACTCATCCTCAGAAAAATCCTTAGACTCACAAGTAACATACACTCTGAATCCCCTCGCGAGAAGTCTGCGGGATACTTCCTCCACAAATGTTTCAGTTCCTCCGTACTTTCCCGGAATACCCCTTGAGCCTATCAGGGCAACACGCATACTGATTTCACTCCCTCACCATTTTTGCCAGCACGTTCAGCGTCAACCCGGCAACAAACAGCTGTATTCCGATTATCACGAATATGCCCGCGCCAATTGCTTGGGTCAAATAAACGTTTCCACCCCTGTAATACGGCTCCAGAGCCCAGTATCCCAAAATCCCGGCTATGATGAAAGATATCAAACTCAGGACTCCAAAGAGCAGCAGCGGTCGCTTGTAACCAATCAAACTAACGATACCTGCTAAAACGCTGAGGCCGTGAGAAACCGGGTGCTTCTTGTGCTTGTTGGGAACGTCGTAGCGGACGCTTATGGGAACCTCCATGAGCTTAATTCCCTTCTCGCTCGCCTCAACCACCATGGCAGTCTCTACGGAGTATCCATCGCTATTTAAGTTTAACTTCTTCAGGGCTTCAACGCTTACCGCCCTGAACCCGCTCTGGGAATCTACCTCAACCTTTGATGCAATTTTCGTGCTTTTGTTCAGCACCCACAGGCCGAACCTTCTGTACAGGGGGATTTCCTTTTTGCTTCCGTTTAAATACCTCGAGCCGATGACCAAATCAGCTTCTCCTCTGACTATCGGCTCTATGAGGAGGGGTATCTCGTCTGGGTTGTGCTGGCCGTCGGCATCGATCGTTACAACGATACCGTACCCCTCGCTCATCGCGTATTCAAAGGCCGTCTTGAGCGCCTGACCCTTCCCCATATTCCTCTCGTGCCTTATGACGAGGGCCCCGGCTTCCCTAGCCACCTCGGATGTTCTGTCGTGACTGCCGTCATCAACCACCAGAACGTCACCGTATTTCTTGGAAAGCACCACAACTGAGCCAATCGTTAGCTCTTCGTTGTACGCTGGGATTGCTATCAGCGTCTTGGGGCTCATATTCTAACACCCATCTGTGGAAGAATACCCTTAAGACATGTAGTTGGTCATGTCCTTTTAACTTTTTCTCATTTCCTTTGATAACTTGCGTGGGGAATACTCCAAGAGAATTCCAAATTTACCGAAAACTTTTTAAATCCTCTGGCTCCCTTAATCTCGGACGCGCCCCGGTGGTGT
>Ga0256842_1002148_pt1 | contig 14598 bp, 14 predicted proteins | sample 4559240metaG_FD_185973 | JGI IMG/M metagenome (GOLD analysis project Ga0256842, IMG submission 185973) | Hydrothermal vent microbial communities from Guaymas Basin, Mexico - 4559-240 | ecosystem: Environmental > Aquatic > Marine > Hydrothermal vents | place: Mexico: Guaymas Basin | collected...
GGGCATTATTGGGGATGTACTCAATAATTTTTGCTCCAAGAGATTTTAAACTGATCTTGTCGTAAAGAGTAACTTTTTCCTTAAATTGAACAATATAGTGTCTTACACCCGAAGGAGAGTATTTCAGCCTATTTGGAACATAGGAACTTAAATCCACTTCTCCATCTCTGAGTGGATCAAATATGGCACTTTTCATAATAAGTAAATTTTCATTTCCAGAAATTTTCTGGAAAAAATTTGAATTTCCTAAAATTGTCTTATCATTTAAAGGAAACAAAATTGGTCCGTTAAAATTAGCCTTAGACGCTGAAAGAAAAATGAAAAAAAATGTCATCATACCAAAAACGATGACAAGTTTCTTTTTAAGAAACATAAAATCACCTCCAAAAATTTTTTTATATTTTAACACATTAATTTAATTCCCCATAAATTTTTTGAACAAAAAGTTGAATATCCTTCGCCACTTCATCTACACCCTTTGCCTCAACCACTATCCTTAAAAAAGGTTCTGTTCCAGAATATCTCACAATCAACCTGAAATCATTTCCAAAAACGCTCTTAAGAAAATTTTTCAATTCCCTAACCCCATAAATCCTATTAACATCTTTTTTAAGTTTGTATGAAATATTAAATTTAACTGTTGAACTTTTTTCATAGCCATCAAGTAGATCTGAAATTTTTAAATCGGTTCCATTTAATATCTCACATAAAAATAAAAATGAGGCAAGTCCATCTCCTGTTGGCAAAAACTCTCTCAAAATTATATGTCCAGACTCCTCTCCACCAAGGACACCATCTCTTTCCTTCATTAAATAATAAACATTTCTATCCCCCACATCACTTCTTAAAAGGGAAATTCCCTTCCTTTTAAGTGAAATTTCAAGTCCAAGCCCGGACAAAATGGTTCCACACACCAGATCATTTTTCAACCTCCCCTTTTCCTTCAAATATGTGGCAAAAATATATAAAAGTTCATCTCCACTATAAATCCTTTCTCCATCACATACCACAACCCTATCCCCATCACCATCAAAGGCAACACCAAAATCCACATCATCTTCTCTAATTTTTCCACAAATTACATCTGGATGTGTTGCACCGCAACCCTCATTAATGTTTTTTCCATCAAAACCACTAAAAAATATCCTTGTCCTGTACTTTTCACCAAATAAATCACCTATAATTGTAGACAAGGAACCATTTGCACAGTCAAAATAGACCACTTTTTTTTCAAAAAAATTTTTCAGATTTTGCAGAAAAGTCTCTCCAAGATACTGGTAGTAAAGGGCCTTAAAATCAGGGCTTCTCTCAAAAAGAAATTTTAGATCTTTGCATTCTCTAAAATATTCCCTTTCACTTTTCTTCAATTTCAATGACTTTTCCATTATTTTCTCAAAATCCCTGTCTACCTTTTCCCCACTTCCATTAAAAAACTTAAGGCCATTATATCTATAGGGGTTATGGGAAGCCGTTATCATAATCCCCATCTCAAAATCCATTTTTTTCGTCAAGAAGGAAAGCATTGGAGTTGATGTATAACCGGCAGAGACGCAATCAATACTGTAAATACTGCACATTTTTAAAAAATGACAGGCTATTTTAGGAGAAGATTCTCTCGTATCAAAACCTACTAAAATCCTTTTAAAATTGTTATCTGAAAAAAACCTGACAATTTCTTCTACAACAAAAGGAACAAGGGGATATTTCCCCACAATTTCCCTTATGCCATCTGTACCAAAAATTTTATCAGCCATTAATAAACTTTTATCCTAACTTTATCGGGATATATCTTATCCACAAGCACTTTACCACTATATTTAACACATCTCCCTTCAAGTGGAACATATACAAATTTCCCCCTCAAATTTATCTTTGAAAGATCTGCATACACTTCAATATCTTCCTTTTTTATCACATTCTTCAACGATAGGGGAATCTTAACAACAACATCAACATACAGCCTGTTTATCTTATATCTTCTCTTATAATTTATGACTTTAATTCTTACCATCCTGTAGTATCTTGTTATTCTCTTTTCTTCAATAAAAAATGTTACACTCACCTTTCCACTCTTTACAAAATTTATATAGGGAGAATTTATCACAATATTAACATTGCTTCTTTCAAGAGGAGTCTTCAAACCACCAATACTTATAGTTTCTGTAAAAAGGGACTTTATCTTCTTAACACTTGACTGAGGTCCCTCAATCCACACAAACCTTGGAGAAAGGGAAATATTTGTAATCTCGTACCCTTTAGCGGGCATCCCAGTATACCTAACAATAACCGGAACCTTCTTCTTAACCAACTTTTCAAGTTTTAAAACAATTGTTGAGGGCCTTATATTTATTACCTCAACCCCTGAGGGTAAATTTAAATTTTTTTTGGTTATTTTAAACACCCTCTCTCCTGGAAGACTATCCCTCAAATCTATCGTAACTGTTAGGTTTTTTGCAAAATCCTTTGGAGCAAGTGGTGTGGATCTCAATTGCACAAGGACACTTTTCACATAGTCATTTGAAATTCCAAGATGGGCAGGCTTGTTTACAATCACCACAGGAACCTCAACAATCTTTTCAACCCCCTGAGCGCTATTTAATACAAACCAGATGGTTATGGCAAGCAACAGGGAAATAATTTTTAAAAGGAAATTTTTAAAAACTGTGTCTCTTATGAATTTAAAAAGAGAAAAACTCATTTAACTTTTTTTCTCCAGATATTTTTAAGAGTAAACAATTTCTTTTTATCTTTATCAGCATATAGTTCCCCAGTCAAAATATTTTTCAATCTCTCACCATCAAGTTTCCTCTCAAGATTCCCATCTATTACAATAGAAATTATCCCTGTCTCCTCAGAAACCACAACCGCAATGGCATCTGTATCTTCAGTTATACCAATTGCAGCCCTGTGTCTTGTCCCAAATTCCTTACTCAAATAGGGATCAAGTGTTAAAGGCAAAAAACAGGAGGCGGCTGCAATTTTATCCCCCTGAATTATAACTGCACCATCATGTAGTGGGGTTTCTGGATAGAAAATAGTAACCAGAAGGTCATAACTTAATCTTGCATCTAAAATAATCCCATTCTCCATAAAACTCTTCAGTCCAATTTTTCTTTCAATAACAATGAGAGCCCCTATCTTTTTTGAAGAAAGAGTGGTAGCAGCAAGTACTATCTCATCAATTTTTGACATTCCTCCACCTGAAGAAAGAGGTTCTATAAATCCCCTTGTCCCTATATTTGCAAGAATTCTTCTTATCTCATTTTGATACAAAACAATTATGGCAAAAACCACATAAGTCATAAAATTGGATAAAAACCACTCAATTATCTTTAAATGGAATTCCTTGGAAAGGTAGAACAAAACTACAAAAAAAAGGATTCCAAATGCCATCTGGGCAGCCCGTGTGCCCTTCATCAAAAGGAGAATTCTATATATTATGTAAGAAGCAATTAAAATATCTACTAAATCAAATATTGTAAATGTTGGAATTTTTATATACTTTACAAATTCAAACAGAAACTCCATACTAAAAATCTTCTTTCATCAATTTATAAAAGACCTCTATGGCATCCTTATTCTCCCTGACATCATGTACCCTTAAAATATCTACACCTTTGATTATCCCAAACAGGTTTGCCGCTATAGTGGCAGGAAGCCTTTCATCTACTTCCCTGCCCAGGAAATTTCCCAGAAAAGATTTTTTAGAAACTCCTATCAGAAGTGGACATTCACCTATTTTTAATTTATCAAGGGAACTCAAAATCTCAAAATTTTCATTTACATTTTTCCCAAAGCCAATTCCGGGATCAAGGATTAATCTGTCATTCAACCCCTTCACCGACAAAAGTTTCAAAAAAAACTCATTTATCTCCCCCAATATATTCTCAGAAGGTGGTAATTTATGCATATATTCAGGTTCTCCCCTCATATGCATGGCAATAAAAGCAGCCTTTGATGATATTGCAAGTTCAAGCATTCTGTCATTTTTCAACCCAGACACATCGTTAATTATTTCCACTCCCTCCTCAATACAGATTTTAGCCACCTCAGGCTTTCTCGTATCAACTGAAATTGGAATATCAACCTTTTTCAAAAGTTCCCTCAAGACAGGAAGCAGCCTGTCCAATTCCTCCTCAACAGATATGGATTTTGAACCAGGTCTTGTGGATTCGGCTCCCACATCAATTATGTCAGCCCCTTCTTTAACCATCTCAAGAGCCCTTGAAATGGCTCTATCTGTGGGGAAAAAAAGGCCACCATCGGAAAAAGAATCTGGCGTTATATTTAATATCCCCATTATAAGGGGTTTATCTATTTCAATCCTTCTCTTTGACGTATAAAACTCTTTCATTAAACCTTCTCTTCTTCAACTCCTTCTCTGCTCTTAGCCTTTAACACATCTTTCCCCTCAAATATTCTATATATATCTTCTCCCTCAAGGGATTCATATTCAAGAAGGGCATTCGCCAACCTATCCAACTTGTCTCTTTTGGAAATAACTATCTCCTTTGCCTCCTCATAACTTCTCACGACAATATTCCTTACTTCTTCATCAATTAACTCAGCAGTTTTTTCACTATAATCCTTATGCTGGGCAAGTTCTTTCCCCAAAAAAATCATCTCCTCTTTTTTACCAAAGGTAAGGGGACCCAATTTTTCACTCATTCCCCATGCACAAACCATTTTTCTCGCAAGATCAGTTGCTCTCTCAATGTCATTTGCTGCCCCTGTTGTCATTGTATTAAAAACTATTTCTTCTGCTACTCTTCCACCCATCAGCACCTTAATTTCAGATTCAAGGTATCCCCTATCATAATTATACCTGTCATCCTGAGGTAACTGCTGTGTCAACCCAAGGGCCATACCGCGGGGTATAATTGTAACCTTATGAATGGGATCTGTATTTGGTAAAGAAAGTGCCACAAGGGTATGTCCTGCCTCATGAAAGGCAATTATCCTCTTTTCCTTATCACTTAGTGCAAGGGATTTTCTCTCCTTTCCCATCAACACCTTGTCCTTTGCAATTTCAAAGTCCTCCATGGCAACACATTTCTTACCTTTTCCCGCAGCAAGTAAAGCGGCTTCATTCACCAGATTTGCAATTTGAGCCCCGGAAAAACCCGGTGTTGACCTTGCTAAAATTTCAAGGTCTACATCTTCGCACATGGGAGTATTTTTTGTGTGTACTTTAAATATGCCAAGTCTTCCCTTAACATCGGGAAGATTAACAACCACCTGTCTGTCAAATCTACCTGGCCTCAAAAGGGCAGGATCCAGAACATCAGGTCTATTTGTGGCTGCAATTAAAATAACTCCTTCATTTGATTCTATACCATCCATTTCAACAAGTAATTGATTGAGAGTCTGTTCCCTTTCATCGTGTCCACCACCAAGTCCTGCCCCTCTGTGTCTGCCAACGGCATCAATTTCATCTATAAAAATAATACAGGGGGCATTCTTCTTACCCTGCTCAAACAGGTCCCTCACCCTGGAAGCACCAACACCCACAAACATCTCCACAAACTCTGAACCACTTATGGAAAAAAATGGAACATCTGCTTCTCCCGCAACTGCTCTCGCAAGTAGGGTCTTACCTGTTCCCGGTGGCCCCACAAGTAAAACCCCTTTGGGTATTCTTCCCCCAAGTTTTTGAAACTTAAAGGGCTCCTTTAAAAACTCAACAATTTCCTTTAGTTCCTCCACAGCCTCATCCACACCTGCCACATCCTTAAAAGTAACCCTCTTTTGAGTGGGGCTTAAAAGTTTCGCCTTGCTTTTACCAAAATTAAAGGCGGCCTTACTACCACCTCCCTGCATAAATCTTATCATCAAAAGTCCTAATCCCACACCTATGACCACCACCATAATAAGGGTAAAAATATTTGAAAACCAATCTTCTTTATCCGGTCTGTCTACAACAACAATGGCCCCCTTCTTCGTAAGTTCATCCGCAAGTTTTCCCACCATATTTTCTGGAATAATAGTAGAAAATTTCTTTTTATTCTTTAACTTTCCCGTTACGGTATACTGATCAAATTCCGCACTGACTACCTCTCCCTTTTCAATCTTCTTAACAAAATCACTATATTTTAGTTCCACAACAGGAGCATTTCTCACATTTTCAGCTATTTGATATATTACAACCATCAATAAAACCAACGCTAACCACAATAATACATTTTTAGCAATACTATTCAAAATAACACCCTCCAGAAAAAAATATAACGAAGAAATTATAAATCTAATTTGGCAAGATAGGGCAAATGTCTGTACTTATCTCTGTAATCCATACCATAACCCACAATATATCTATCATCATCATCTTCAAAGCACACATAATCAGGGGAAAAATCCACCTTTCTCAAAACAGGTTTGTCAATTACAGAAGCAACTTTCAGTATCTTTGTTCCCTTCATTTTTAAAGTTCCCAGTACATGATCAATTATTATACCTGTATCTGTAACACCCACAAGAAGCACAACGTTTTTATCCTTTACATCAAAGGAAGGGTATATGGTAGTTTCCCTTACAACCCTAATCTTACTTTCATTTAACATGGCCTCTTGATAATAGAGATTCATAAAATAACAGTAAAGATTTCTATCTTCGCTGAACATCCTTATGAAATCGGACATAAACACAAAAGCACTTCTCAAAATTCCAATGAGATATAGATCTCCCTCCGGAAAATCCCTCTCAACTTCACTGACAATTTCCCTTACCCTTTTCTCAATTTCCTCCTTTTTCTTCCATAAAACAAGTTCACTCATCTTCATTTCTCTCCATTAAAATAAATTCACCATATATTCTATCATTAAAAAGATTAAATTTATACCCCAATTGAGGTATCCATATTATTTCTCCACTCCCATCACATATAATAGTTATATCATCCCTTTCAGTCAAACCAACTTTTTTCTCACAGAAAAATTTTTTTAATTTTTTCCTTCCAAACTTAAATCTTAAAACATCTCCCTTTCTCCTTTTTCTAAATACAATTTTATCAGATAATGCAAAGGGAAAAAAATAACTATTTTTAGAATTTTTAATATCTTTAGACCCAACCAATTTCAGCCTGTAGTGTTCTCCGTTAAAAAAAATCTCTGAAGGGGGAATTATTTCAAGAAAATCCTCTTTTAAATTTCTTTCCCTAACATAATTTTCTAAGACCTTTACCCTATCAAACTCCTTTATAAAATATATATCACTTCCTCCAAGTTTTTTAACCCCTCCACTCCGGGAATTGAGAATAAATTCATCCATCTCAACATAATTTTTAAAATAAACCCTTCTATAATTTCCCTTAAAATGGTGTAATATTTCCCTTAAAACCGCCAATCTCTCACATCTTAGAAGATTTCGGAAACTTTTAACATCCACCACAATACATTTCTCCTCTACTGTACAAACTCTATCAAATATATACCCTGACCACTTTAAATTAAATTCCCTTTCAATTTCCAGAATCCCTCCCAGATGAACAATTCTCCCTTTAAAATCAGGACAAATTTCCCTTTCAACAAATGGAATCAACTTATTCCTCAATTTATTTCTAAGAAATTCACTTTCAAGATTTGTTTCATCTACAACATATTCTATTCTATTTCTTTTCAGAAAATCTAAAATTTCATCCTTATAATAATTTAACAGAGGTCTTATTATTCTTCCATTCCACCCCACCAAACCCATTTCAGTAAGCCCATGTAAACCACTTCCCCTTAACATCCTCAATAAAAAATTTTCCACAAAATCATCAGCCGTGTGCCCAAGGGCAATCTTTGTAAAACCATAATCTTCTATATATTTTTTAAAAATTTCAAATCTTTTATCCCTCAAATACTCCTCTACATTTTTTGAGATCTTAATGGGTTTTAAATTCTCTACATATAGTTTCAGATTCCATTCGTCGCAAACTTCCCTAACAAGGGATTCATCTCTAACGGAATTCTGCCTATAGTTGTGATTTATATGTAAAACAGAGATTCTCTTTACTTCAATATTTTTATTCAAATATACCTCCTTAAATAAATATAGAAGGAAAATTGAATCTGGTCCCCCAGAACATGCAATCAGAAGAGAATCGTCCTTTTTAAGAAGGCTGTTTTCTTTTATGGTGTTTAAAAACTTATGAAAAGCCATAATATTATGGTAGCGGCGCAGGGACTCGAACCCCGGACCAAGCGAATATGAGTCGCTTGCTCTACCACCTGAGCTACGCCGCCACCTACATAATTGAAGATACTTTTACTTTGCCTATAAAGAGCAAATCAAAGACAGATTGAATTTATAATAAAACCTCTGATTTTTGTCAAGAAAAAATTAAAAAATGGTTCTTGACCGACTAACCAACCACCTTCCACCTGCTGGCCTTAGGGAATACTTCATCTCAAAATTTTCCCTTTTTCCGTTTTTAAATTCTACCCTCAATTTAACCTCCGCATAAACAGTTATAGAGCGGGGAGTAAGCCCATATCTTCCCCTATAGACAATATTTGAACTAACATCAAGCAACTTAAAATTAATCAGTTTTACATCTTTCCACAATCTTTCATCTACCTCTGCAGGTGAAACCATACTCAAACTATTTTTATTACCACTCTTCCATTCATTCAATGACCTAATAATGAATTTCCTTCCCGCACTTTTCCATTTTCCACTTTGACCTGTTCTGTAAAAAATAAATAAAGCAATTAAAATCAGGGCAATAACAATACCACCTATCTTAAAATACTTATCCATTGGGGTTTTTATCTCTTCCATAATTTCACACCCTTAATAATTTTCAAAAAATCCTCCAAATATTTTTTCAACTTTTCTAACATCCACAAGAATGGTGGAAAACAACATATCATGAACACCCTGTCTAAATTTTGAAATGGGTATTAGAAAAATTGAAACAGGCACCACAAGAAGTCCCAGAATACATCTCAAAAACATCTTTCCCCCATCAGGTAGAGTAAGCCCCAGATGGGATACCTTTAAGCCGAAGAGACTTTTTCCAAAACTCTCCTTTTTAAAAATTACAAGATATATTTCAAGAGCCAAAAAGAAAAAGGAAATGATAAACATTGGAATTAACAGATACTCCATCACAGATTCTATCCTATCCCCATAGTTAAAGCCAAATTCACAGAAAGTAAAATTTGAAAAGATGGACTGATTGTAACTATAATACATATTTTCAAAACTGAGCATGGCATCTGAAAGTTTAGATAGAAAAAAATAAGCAAAAAAATAGGAAAAAATAGGAAAAATTAGAAAAAAGAAATCAAGCAGAAAAGAAAAAAACCTTTTAAAAATCCCTCCAAGTACAAATTTTCGAAAGTCCAAACCACAACTACTACATGAAAAACATCTTTCCCCTTTTGAAATTTCAATTGTAATTCCACAACCCGGACATTTCATCAAAATTATTTCTTCATGTAGTTGATATTGTAGAGATCATCCTGATTGTCATGGTTTAATAAATCCTCAAGGGTCAATAACATGCTATCCCTATCATAGGAAGCAGTATCCAGAATAAAGGTATCCATCCTTATGGCATCTTCCGGACAGGCCTCAACACAATATCCACAGTAAATACATCTCCCAAGATCTATCTCAAAAATTTCAGGAGCCTTTTCCACCTCTGGATTCTCAACCTCCTTTGCCACTATATATATACATCTTGCCGGACACACCGTTTCACACATCATACAGGCAACGCATCGAGGGGTACCATCTTCCCTCTTCATTATTCTGTGCCTGGTACGAGCCCTTCTGGTAATCTCCCTCTTCTCCTCGGGATATTGATAGGTAACCATTGCCTTTTTATTCTTTGCTATCCCAAAGAGATGAAGTATGTGAAGGGCAAGGTTCTTAAAAAAGTGAACAGATGTTATATAAAGTCCTCTTATAATTTCAGTGATATAAAAAAATTGAATTGTATTGAGATCCTTTTTTTTCTTATCCATCTCCATCTTCCTACAAAAAAATTAGAAAATCAAAATAAAAAGTCCAGTAATTAAAACATTAAATATGGCAAGGGGTAATAGCATCTTCCATGTCGTACCCATCAACTGATCATATCTAAATCTCGGCAGGGTCCACCTTATTGCAAGTTGTACCCAGCAGAAAAAGAAGACTTTAAACCAGAAGGCAACCACCTGAAGGATTGTAACCACAATCGGAGAAAGTGCAATTTCCCACCCCCATGGAAAGTGAAATCCACTCTGGGTCAAATAGGGAATATTCCAGCCACCAAAAAAGAAAACTGTAAGAAGTGCAGATACAACTATAACTTCTATAAAATCAGTCAGAAAGAAAAGTCCAAATTTCATACTGCTATATTCTATAAAATAGCCAATTATTTCAGACTCTCCCTCGGGCAGATCAAATGGGGTCCTCTTTGTCTCTGCCATACCAGCAGTTAGAAATAATATAAAAGCAAGGGGCTGTAAGAAAATTCCCCATGCAGGTAAAAATCCAAACAGTAGTTTATTTTGAGAAAGAACAATTTCCCTCAAACTCAGAGATCCACTTATCATAACCATACCCACAAGGGAAATTCCCATTATAACCTCATAGGAAAGCATCTGAGCGGCTCCTCTGAGTCCCCCCAGAAGCCCATATTTATTGTGAGAGGAAATCCCGGCAAAAAAGACACCATAAATACCATAGGACATAAAGGCAAGAAGTAGTAAAAGTGCAACATTTATATCTGCTATCTGAAGTTTATAAACCTTATCTCCAATTTTTAAAACATCTCCAAAAGGAATTACAAGAAAAACAGCCATGGCACAAAAGGCTGAAATAAAAGGGGCAAAGGTGTGTAAAAATTTGTGTCCCCTTCGGGGAACAAAATCCTCTTTTAAAAACATCTTGAGGGAATCAGCAATTATGTGAAAAAGACCTATTGCCCTAAAACCCAATATATCCGCTCTGTTTGCGCCTATTCTATCCTGCATCAGGGCACTTTGTTTTCTTTCCATCCACGTTAAAAAGGCAGCAAGGGACAGAAAACAGGAAAAGACAAAGAGAATTTTTATAATTATTGGGATTACTTCACTCATAATTCCACCAAAACTCCATATTTATTGATGTTATTAAGATCTATATTTTTAAAGGCACCCACTTCAGAAATCATATGTTTAAAAATATTCATGTAAGAAGAATAGTAAACTGGAAACTCCATTAACTCTGAAAGCCGATTAAAAAGTACCCACTCAGGCATGGAAACTCCAAGTGGCTCAAGACGGGAAGAAAATTTTTGAAATCTCTTATCCACATTTATAAAACTTCCCTCTTTTTCAGCAAAAACAGAAATGGGAAAGACAAGATCTGCAGCCTTTGAAGTTTTGTTAAAGTTTGTTCCCAGGTACACAAGTTTTATTCCATTTTCCTTTATAAAATCCAGAACATCTTCCGGCAATTCGTGACGATTTACAATTAATAGGGAGATACTTTTTTCCTCAAGTAGTTCCCTTAGTTCATCAAGTTTAATTAAATCCTTGTATAAAATGTTAAAAATAGCCTTCACTCCATTTGTATTTGGATGTTTATCTTCAGTAATTAAAAGATCGTCTCTATCTCCGGTAAATATGTCTTCATCGGGAAGAAATATATTTTCAAGTTTATAATTATCCACAAAAAACTTTTTAGTGGCAAAGAGTTCCTCATTTGTACTATTTGCAGAAAGGAGATAAAATGTCCTATCGGGGATACTTTCCTTTAAAAGGGAAACAAAGCTGTTTATAGCTTCATCTAAATAAACTTCTTCTTTACCCTTTAAAGGATACATTATCCTGTTTTCATCTATAAATTTATACCCATACCTTCCATCATCACACATCCAGTACCTGTTAACCTCTGGATTAAATCTGGGTTTAAACCTCAAGACCCTGTTGCCATCAGCCTTGTGGGGTCTGTGGGGATTATAATAAATCTTTATATTACAACCTCTGGAACATCCGGGACATATGGAATCAAATTCCTCAAGATACCACACCCTGCATTTAAATCTGAAATCCCTACAGGTCATGGCTCCAACAGGGCATATATCCACAAGATTTCCAGTATATCTATTATTCAACTCTTTCCCGGGAAAAAGGTCAACCTCTGAGTGATCTCCCCTGTTAAAAATTCCTATTTCCTCAGTTTTAGTAATAAATCTCGTGAATCTAACGCACCTTGCACAGAGTATGCACCTTTCCTGATCTAAAATTACATACTTTCCAATGGGAGTAGCCTTCTTACTTTTTTTATTCTTATTTTCAATAAACTTTGGATCATACTGACCATATTCCATATAGTAATCCTGAAGGCCACATTCACCTGCCTGATCACAAACTGGACAATCAAGGGGATGATTAATGAGCATAAATTCGAGTACCTGTCTGACTGCCTCCTTAACCTGAGGAGTATCTGTTCTTACAACCATCCCATCCCTTACCTGTGTGGAGCAGGCAGTCTGCAGTTTCCTGGCCCCCTCCACTTCCACAAGACACATTCTGCAATTACCGGCTACAGGCAATCCGGGATGATAACAGTAGTGAGGAATATCTATTCCATTCTCCTCAGCCACCTGTAGTATGGTTTTATCGGGAGTTGTTAAAATCTCCTTCCCATTAATTGTAACTTTTATTTTTTCACTCATAATCCCTATTCCACTTTACTTTTTTTATTTATTGCAAAATATTCAAATTCATCTCTAAATTTATCTATAAAACTCATAACTGGCATGGCAGCCGCATCTCCGAGGGGACATACAGTGTGTCCCAAAATACCTTTGGCTATGTAATATAGGGTATCCACATCCTCTTTTCTTCCATTTCCGCTTACAATTCTGTTAATTATTTTAAGCATCCAGCCAGTTCCCTCTCTACATGGAGTACACTGGCCACAGGACTCATCTTTATAAAAATGGATCAATCTCTGCAGCGCCCTTACCATACAGGTCTTTTCAGACATAACTATAACAGCACCAGATCCCAGCATGGAACCGGCCTTTGCCACAGAATCGTAGTCAAGGTTTATATCGCACTCCTCAGCCCTGAGCACTGGCACAGAAGACCCTCCAGGAATCACAGCCTTTAATTTAAGCCCATCGATAACTCCACCAGCATCCTCATTTATGAGTTTCATAAGGGGATAGCCCATTTCATGTTCATAGACACCCGGTTTATTTACATGTCCACTTATGGCATAGAGTTTTGTTCCACCATTTTTTTCAGGTCCCAGAGAGGCAAACCACTCTCCACCCTTTTCAACAATCGCCGGAATATTTGCTATTGTTTCAACATTATTTATCACAGTTGGACAATTATAAAGGCCCACAACCGCGGGAAAGGGTGGTTTTAATCTGGGTTTTCCCTTTTTACCCTCTATTGACTCAAGAAGAGCTGTTTCCTCACCACATATATAAGCCCCTGCACCTCTATAAATTTTAACATCAAGTTTATATCCCGTACCAAAAATATTCTCACCAAGAAAACCTTTAGCATACGCCTCATCAATTGCTTCTTGAAGTCTTATTGCCTGAGGATAGTATTCACCTCTGATGTAAATATAACTTTCATGCGCTCCAATTGTATAGGAAGTTATAATTATCCCCTCAAGCAACATGTGGGGATCCTTTTCAATTATATGTCTATCTTTAAAGGTGCCGGGTTCACTTTCATCTGAGTTAACACAGAGATAAACTGGTTTACCCGTGTCCTTGGGAACAAAACTCCACTTTAAACCTGTGGGAAATCCTGCACCACCACGTCCTCTTAAGTTCGATTTCTTAACTTCCTCAAGTATCTCCTCTGGCTTCATCTCTTTTAATGCCCTTTCAGCCTGCTTATAACCACCATCTGAAATATAGACATCTATTTTGTGTGAATCTTTTATGTGAAAATGTTTGGTTAAAATTTTGACGCTCATCCCTACTCCAGATTATCTAAAATCTCATCAATTTTTTCAGGGGTTAAATTCCCATAGAAATCTCCATTTATCTGCATCACAGGAGCCTGATCACACATTCCAAGACATTCAACCCTGCTCAGAGTGAACTTCCCATCGGGAGTTGTCTCTCCAATTTCAATACCCAACTTCTTTTTTATGTACTCCACAATTTCATCATAACCTCTTAACCAACAGGAGATATTTCCACACACCTGTATGTGATATTTTCCAACGGGTTTATTGTTGAACATGGAATAAAAGGTACTCACTTCTCTAACATACACAGGAGAGACACCTACAATTTTTGCCACTTCTTCTTCTATTTCCACTGAAATATAGCCAAACTCATCCTGAAAAGCGTGAAGCAAAGGTAAAATAGGGCTTTTATCCCTTGGAAATTTCTTTTTAATTTCATCAATTTTTTTTCTTAAGTTTACACTTATTTCTACACTCATTATCTATCTAACTCCCCACCAATCATATTTACACTTCCAAAGGTTGCGATAATATCAGCCACCATATCTCCAACTATAATTTTTGGGAAGGCAGCCATTATTGGAAAACATGGTGGATGAACCCTCACTCTATAAGGTCTACCACTTCCGTCGCTGACAACATAGAAACCCAGTTCACCATTGGCACCTTCAATGGCTGCATAGGATTCACCCT
>Ga0256842_1002149_pt1 | contig 14596 bp, 14 predicted proteins | sample 4559240metaG_FD_185973 | JGI IMG/M metagenome (GOLD analysis project Ga0256842, IMG submission 185973) | Hydrothermal vent microbial communities from Guaymas Basin, Mexico - 4559-240 | ecosystem: Environmental > Aquatic > Marine > Hydrothermal vents | place: Mexico: Guaymas Basin | collected...
ATAAATGACAATAAATGTTATAAAAAGAAATGGTCGTATAGAACCACTAGATATTACAAAAATACAAAAATACACTTCTGATGCTGTAAAAGGCTTAGATAATGTAAGCCAAAGTGAACTTGAAGTTGATGCTCATCTTCATTTTCGTGATGGTATAACATCAAAAGAGATACAACAAACTCTTATAAAAACAGCAGTTGATAAGATAGATATAGATGCACCAAACTGGACTTTTGTTGCTTCAAGACTATTTTTATTTGACCTTTATCATCAAGTAAATGGTTATAATGGTTACTCAACACTTGAGAAATACTTTGAAAAAGGTGAGAAAGAGGGTCGAATCCTTAAAGGGTTAAAAGATTTATATAATTTAGATGAACTACAAAAATATATAAAACCTGAAAGAGATTTACAGTTTAACTACCTTGGTGTTAAAACTCTTTACGATAGATACCTTATAAAAGATGCTGATGGTAAAGCGATAGAATTACCACAACATATGTTTATGGCTATAGCTATGTTTTTGGCTCAAAGAGAAGAGAAAAGACAAGAGTGGGCTATAAAGTTTTATAATATGATTAGTAAGTTTGAAGTGATGCTTGCAACTCCAACTTTGTCAAATGCTAGAACAGTTAGACATCAACTAAGTTCTTGCTACATCGGTTCAACACCTGACAACATCGAGGGTATCTTTGATGCTTATGCTGAGATGGCAATGCTTTCTAAGTTTGGTGGTGGAATCGGTTGGGATTGGACTGGTGTTCGCTCAATGGGTTCATATATAGATGGTCATAAAAATGCAGCTGGTGGAACTGTACCATTTTTAAAAATAACAAATGATATAGCCATAGCAGTTGACCAACTAGGAACAAGAAAAGGTGCTATAGCCGTTTACTTAGAACCGTGGCATATAGATGTAAACAACTTTTTAGATCTAAAGAAAAACTCTGGTGAAGAAAGAAGAAGAGCTCACGACCTTTTCCCAGCAATGTGGTTAAATGACCTTTTTATGCAAAGAGTTCAAGAGGATGCTATCTGGACACTTTTTGACCCTTATGATGTTGGGGAATTAGCAACACTTTATGGTGAAGATTTTAACAAAAAATATATAGAGTTTGAAAATGATGAAACACTTATAAGAGAAACTATAAAAGCAAAAGATTTATGGAAAAAGATTTTAACATCTTACTTTGAAACTGGAAGCCCTTTTTTATGTTTTAAAGACAATGCAAACCGTGCCAATCCAAATGACCATACAGGAACTATAAGAAGTTCAAACCTATGTACAGAGATTTTTCAAAATACTAACCCTAATCATTATAAAATAAAATTTATTTTTGAAAATGGTGAAAGCATCTCTTATGAAGAAAATGAGATGGTAAAAGTAGATAGTGGTATGGAAAAACCTGCTAAAAAAGTTACAGCACTTGACTCTTTAGGTGGGATGCCAATCTTTGTAGTGGAAAAAGAGAAAGTAAATGGCGATACAGCAGTTTGTAATCTTGCATCTGTGAACTTTTCTCGTGTAAGCACAAAAGAAGATATAGATAGAATCGTACCTATCGCTATAAGATGTTTAGATAATGTTATAGACTTAAACTTCTACCCTGTAGAGAAAGTAAAACGAACTAACATGAAAACTCGTTCTATCGGTCTTGGTGTGATGGGTGAGTCTCAAATGTTAGCAGAAAATGGCATCTTATGGGGTACTCAAGAACATTTTGACAAGATAGATGAACTTATGGAAGCTGTTAGTTTTAATGCTATCTCAGCATCTAGTGATTTAGCAAAAGAAAAAGGTACTTATGCTGAGTTTGAGGGTTCTAAGTGGTCAAAAGGGATTATGCCTCAAGACCATGCAACTCCAGAGGTTCAAAATCTTGTTGACCGTGGTGGACTTTTTGCATCTGCTTATGATTGGGATGCTCTTCGCTCTAAAGTTAAAAACCAAGGTATCAGGAATGGTTACCTTATGGCAGTAGCACCAACTTCATCTATATCTATCTTAACAGGAACTACTCAAGCGATAGAACCAGTTTATAAAAGAAAATGGTATGAAGAAAATCTAAGTGGACTTATCCCTGTAGTTGTACCTAAGCTTTCAGCTGAAACATGGGCTTACTACACTCCAGCTTATGACTTAGACCAAACTATACTTGTAAAAGCAGCAGCAATTCGTCAAAAATGGATAGACCAAGGTCAAAGTTTAAACATCTTTATAACACTAGATAAAGCAAGTGGTCGTTACTTAAATGAGATATATATGTTAGCATGGAGACTAGGCTTAAAATCAACTTACTACCTTCGTTCACAATCTCCTGAGAGTTCAAATGATGTAGAAGATAGAAGTATGGAATGTGTAGGTTGTCAATAAAATGAAACCACTTTTAGCAACTCAGTTTGATGAGTTTTTAAAAAGATTTGACTTTTGTAAAGATGGTGAAGTTCAAAATGTAACTATAAAATCACCATCTGAAATATCTATAAAACTAACCACACAAGATAGTGCAAAAGATTTTGACTGGATTAGTATAACACTTGAGTTTTCAGGTGTTATAGATGCTTCTTTGGTCGATAGTTCTAAACTGCATCTTTTAGATATGGGTGATGGTATCTCATTAGAAAAAAATAAAACAGATTTTATTTTTAAGATAAATAATTCTACACTTTTTATAAAATTTTCTACTTTAAAGTTTAAAGAGGGTTTGTTTTAGTTAAGGAGGATTTTGTTATTATCATACTAATAGACTTCTTGCATAACCTAATGAAAAGAAACTATCACTCTTAGCACATCACTTTTTTTAAGAAAAGCTATCGCAATAGCTACGGCTATTACTCAATCTTGTCTTAAAAAAATTAATGCACTCTGAGTAATATTTTCAATTTCATAAGTTATGCAAGAAGTCTAATATTTTTTGGAGAGTTATGATGCAAGCAAATATCTTTTTTGGTTCAAATGAAATTAGTAATGAAAATTTAAGTGAAAGAAAAAATCCTTATAATTTTGAAGTTGTCTCAAGAGCATCTATTTGTAATGAAGATGATGCAAAAAAAGCACTAAAAATTGCTCAAAATGCAACAAAAGATGCTAAAAGGTCTACACTTGCTCAAAGATGTAACTGGCTTTTAGATGTTGCAAAAAAATTAAAAGAGCAAAAAGAGGATATAGCAAAGACTATAACTGATGAAGTTGGAAAACCAATTACTTTTGCTCGTATTGAAGTTGAAAGATGTATTGAAACTATAACTCTTAGTGCCGAGACTATGCGAACTATGCATGGAGAGACCATAAATACAGATGCTATGAATAGTGGTAAAAAAACTCTTGCTTACTTTTCTCGTGTACCAGTTGGTGTTGTTGTAGCCATAACCCCTTTTAACTTTCCACTAAATCTAGTAGCTCATAAACTAGCCCCTGCTCTTGTAGCTGGAAATACAGTTGTTTTAAAACCAACCCCTGAAGCACCTTTAACAGCTTACAAATTTGCAAAACTTTTTATAGAGAGTGAGTTTGCTATAAAAGATGCACTAAGTATTGTATATGGAGATGCAGAGGTTGGTTCAGCACTTATCACAAGCGATATTCCAAGAGTTATAAGTTTTACAGGTAGTGTACCCGTTGGAAATATCATAACAAAAAATGCTGGTATCAAAAAGATTGGACTAGAACTTGGTGGAAATGCAGCAACATTTATAGATAAAAGTGCAGATTTGGACTTAGCATCACAAAAATGTGCATTGGGTGCATTTGTTAACTCTGGACAAGTTTGTATATCTCTTCAAAGGATTTATGTAGATGCATCAGTATATGATGAGTTTGCAAAAAAGATGGCAAAAGAGACCAAAAAGTTAAAAGTTGGTAGCCCCTATGATGATGATACTTTTATGGGTCCATTGATAGATGATGATGCTGTTTCTCGTGCTATGGATTGGGTACAAAGTGCTATAAAAGAGGGAGCAAAACCACTACTAGAACCAAAAGCAGATGGTAGAATGTTTTACCCTTGTGTAATGGCAGATGTAAGAGATGATATGGCTATAGTATGTGAAGAGGTTTTTGCACCAATAGTTTCACTTGTAAAAGTAGATGGATTTGATGATGCCCTACCAAGAATGAATAACTCCCCTTATGGATTACAATTTTCGGTATTTACAAATGATTTACAACTTACTCAAAGAGCTATAGAGGAACTAGATGCTGGTGGAATTGTTATAAATGATATGCCAACATTAAGGTTTGATATACAACCTTATGGGGGAGTAAAACTAAGTGGTGTTGGTCGAGAGGGTCCACGGTTTGCTATAGAAGAGATGACTGAAATAAAATCTGTTGTGATTTGTTAAACAAAGAAAAAAAATAATCCTTTTAACTAAACTGATATATGTTATAATCACGACATTATATTAGGAGTTATTAAGTTGGTTAAACATATCAAAACTTTGGAAAAAAAATTAGACTATAAATTTAAAACACCAAAGCTCATCACTGAAGCACTAACACACAAAAGTTATAAACAACCTTATGACAATGAGCGATTGGAATTTTTAGGGGATGCTGTCTTAGATTTAATTGTCGGAGAATATCTTTATAAAAAATTTCCAAAGTCAAATGAGGGTAGCTTATCAAAGATTCGTGCATCTCTTGTAAATGAAAAAGGGTTTGATAAATTAGCTAATTACTTAAAACTTGGTGATTATATATATCTTTCAAATGCAGAAGAGAACAATGGTGGAAGGAAAAAACCATCTTTACTCTCCAATGCTTTTGAAGCTATTATGGGTGCAATTTACTTAGAATCTGGTTTAGAAGTAGCAAATAAAATAGCTGTAGAATTAATAGAAAAAAATCATATTGAAATATCTTTAGACTCTTTGTTTTGTGATTTTAAAACAACCCTACAAGAGCTAACCCAAGCTAGATTTGGTTTAACACCTGTTTATAATGTTGTAGCTACTCGTGGTCCTGACCACTTAAAAGAGTTTGAAGTAGCTGTACTTATAGAGGGTAAAGAGTATGCAAGAGCTATAGGTAAAAGTAAAAAAATAGCTCAACAAGAAGCAGCAAAATTAGCAGTAGAAATTTTAAAAAGATAACTATTTAGGAAGATAATGAACAGTAAAACTATTTTAATTGTAGATGACACTATCGCTAATTTAAATATACTATGTAATCTTCTTATAGAGTATGATATTTTAACAGCTACATCAGGTAAAGATGCTTTAGAAATTGTTAATGAAGAAAAAGTAGACTTAATTTTGTTGGATGTTTTAATGCCAGATATGGATGGTTTTGAAGTTTGCAAAATATTGAAGTCAAAAAAAGAGACCAAAGATATACCTGTTATATTTATAACTTCAGATGCTAGTGAAGATAGCATAGAAAAAGGTTATGAGATAGGTGGTATAGATTATATAACTAAACCATTTAAACCAAAAGAGTTGTTAGCTTGTGTTTCTACCCAGTTAGATTTAGCAGAAAAAACACATAATTTAGAAAACCTAATCTCAAAACAAGTTGAACAATTAAGAGCGCAAGATAGACTGCTAATGGAACAATCCAAAAAAGCAGAGATGGGTCAGATGATATCAAATATTGCTCATCAACTAAAACAACCATTAAATGTAATCTCTGGGATGATGTCAAATATTTTAATCGATACGATGCTAGGAGAAGAGATAGATATAGATAAATTATGTTTATATGTACAAGATGAGATAACATTTATGTCAGAAACTATCGATATGTATAGAACATTTTTTAATACAGATACAAAAAAAGAATCCACCTATCTAAGCAAAATTATAGACGATACCTTTAAGATACTAGGTGGTTATATTTTAGATACTATTTTTATAAAAGAGTATAAACAAGATTTACAAACAATAAAAGTTTATCCAAATGAGATCATACAATGTGTTATGAACATCATAAAAAATGCTCAAGATAATCAAGAAGAGAAGAAAATAGTAGAAAAAGTGATTAAAATAACCACTTATGATGAAGGTGATTACCAAGTCATAACTATCCATGATAATGGTGGCGGAATACCAGAAAATATACAAGATAAAATCTTTGAAAATTATTTTACTACAAAGTCTAAAAATAATGGAACAGGCATAGGTTTGCATCTAGTAAAACAAATAGTAGAAGATAAACATAAGGGGAAAGTTTTTGTTGAGAATAAAGAACTACATTACAATGGTCAAGTATTTATTGGTGCTAAATTTATTATAAAATTAAAGAAAATAGAAGATGATTAAAAAAATCTTATTTTTTTCATCTATTATAAATATATTAAATGCAAATATAAGTATAATAATTTCTAAAAATAATAAAATTAGTAGTGTTACAAAAAATGAATTAGCCAATATCTATCTTAAAAAAACAGATACTATAAAAGGTCAAAAAGTTGTAGTTATAAACAATAAAGATGACTATGATGAATTTAATAAAAAAGTGTTAAATAAAACACCAAGTCAAATGCATGCATACTGGATGAAACAGGTTTTCTTAGGTAGAAAAGTGCCACCAAAGAATATTGATAAAAAAGATATTCAATCAGAGATTAATAAGGTTGATAATTCCATTACATACACATCAGATAAGATAGATGCAAAGGTTATTTATGAAGCAAATTAATTCAATATTGGTAAGTTTATCATTGGTATCATCTTTATTGGTAGCAAATGATTTTAGTACAAAAATAAACTATTTTGGTAATTTGACTACTAGTAGCTTAAATAAAGATGGATTTAACACTAAAGGTTACAAAGTAGATGATGTTCAAAATCATTTTCAATTAAGCTCATATTCTAAACTTGGTGCTCAAACTACTATTTATAACGATAGATGGATGTTTGTAGCACAAGCTGTAACCCATTATGAGGACAATGAACTAAAAGCTGATTTAACTTGGTTAAATGCAAAATATACCATTAATGATGATTTTAGCATCCGTGGGGGAAGGATGCAATCATCTGCATTTTTAAACTCAGATGTTAGAGATATTGATTATGTTAATACTTGGGGATTAGAACCAAATGCTTTTTATACAATGTTACCTATGAAATTTTATGACGGTATAGAGATAACTTACAATAAAGTTATAGGAGATTATTATATAAATCTAAATATCACCCCTTACGGAGAATTGAAAACAGATATGGATGATTTAGTTTCAGATAGCACTCTAACAGTAAAAGATATAAATATTATATCTTTTGATATATCAAATAATGATTTTAAATTTAAAACAACTTATGGTCAAGTAAATATAAATATACCTATAAAGGATGCTCATTACAATACGGTTATCACAGGGTTACAAAATCAAAATAATGATATGAGTAAATATAGTTATACAGATAAAAGGATATCTTTCTTAACTGTTGGTTTTGAATATAACTATGAAAACTACTCCTTAATGACAGAGTTTGCTCAGATAGATAGCAATAGTTTAATCGCTGATAACATTGGGTACTATACAATGTTATCATATAGATATGATAAATTTATACCATTTATTATGTATAGTGTAGGTGATAATAAAGAAAGCCATTTTGATACAACAAATATTGTAGATAATTCTAATCAACAATTTAAAGAGGGGTTAGACCAGATTTTGTATCAAACAAATAACTCTCAAAAAACTATCTCTTTAGGGTTTAGATATGACTTAATGATAGGGGTAGCTTTAAAAGCTCAGATAGATAAAATCACCATTAAAGACTATGGTGTAGATTATAGTTCAACCACTAAAAGAGTTGGCTATACACAAAGAGATGCTGGTGTATGTGATGATAGTGTATATCAAGCTACTATTGGATTAAGTTTTGTTTTTTAAGGAGTTTTTTAATGTAAGTATAATTAAAAGATTAGCTTTAATTAATTTAATAAACCTTGGTCTTTTTATAGGTTATATGTTGTTTAATTATGATTTTACAACAAATAACATAGAGCAATTAAAAAATACACAAGATGTTAAACTACCAGTAAGTATATTACAAACACAAGATATGAGAATACTTGAAGATATAATTATAGGTTTTAGTGATGCAGCTATTACTGGTGAGATAGATATGCTTAAAAAAGTAGAAACTAAAAAAAAGATACTAATCAACAACTTACATAAACTACACTCTGACTACAATATACAAAATACACAAGTACAGATAGATTTACTAAATAAATACTATAACCTAGCATATAAAGTTACTTTAAATAGTATTAAAAATATAGATTTAAATTTTCAAGAAGTGAAAGAGATGCAAGAGTTATCGAAAAAAAGTCTCCATACTTTTCAAAAAGAAAAAGAAAGATCTTCAAAATTATTGATAGACTCACTAAATAAACTATCAACAAATACAAAGATTTTTTTTAATAACTCATTGCTAGTATCCCTTTTAATAATATTTGTTATGAGTATAACTAGCTTTTTTATATACTATATCATAAAAAATAGATTTTATAAGATTATTAAGTCAGTTAAAAATCTAGCTGATGATGAACCAGATTTTTCAAAAAGGTTATTGGTTGAGTACAATGATGAAATCTCAGAACTTACCTTTTGGATAAATAAATTATCTGCTAAATTTGAAGATAACTATAATGAACTACTTGTTTTAAAAAGTAAGGCAGAAGAAAATACAAAAGCAAAATCTGAATTTTTAGCAAATATGTCTCATGAGATAAGAACACCTATGAATGGTATTATCGGTATGACACATCTTATCTCTCAAACAGATTTAGATATAAAGCAAACAAATTACTTAGGCAAAATCAAAAGTTCAGCATCTAATCTTTTAGAAATCATAAACGATATATTAGACTTTTCAAAGATAGAAGCAGGTAAACTAAATATAGAAAAATTAGATTTTGATATGGAAACAGTTTTATCAAATATCAAAGATATAGTTGAATTTAAAGCAGACGAGAAAGGTCTAGAACTTATACTTAACTATGATAAAAATGATACTATTTTTTATGGTGACCCACTTAGAATTAGCCAAGTTATCATCAACTTAGTCAATAATGCTATAAAATTTACAGATCAAGGTAAAATTGAGATAGATATAAAAAGAGTAAAACCTGATACGATAAGAGTTAATGTTAGTGATACAGGTATTGGTCTCTCAAAGGAACAACAATCTAAACTATTTCAATCATTTTCACAAGCAGATGGAAGTACAACAAGAAAGTATGGTGGAACAGGTTTAGGTCTCTCCATCTCAAAACAACTTGTTGAGATGATGGGTGGTAAAATTTGGGTAGAGAGTGAACTAGGTAAAGGAAGCTCTTTTATATTTGACATTCAGCTTTTAAAGGGTGATATAAAAAATTTAAAACAAGAGATAGATATAAATGTTGAAGATATAACTGTTTTAAAAGGTTCTAAACTCCTTTTAGTTGAAGATAACCTTATAAACCAAGATATTATTGTAGGTTTATTAGAAAATAGTGGTATTATCTTAGATATAGCAAATAATGGGCAAGAAGCAGTTGATAAATGTAGTGAAAACTCTTATGAATTGATTTTTATGGATATTCAGATGCCTATTATGGATGGATATACTGCAACTAAAATTATTAAAGAAAAATATCCTACTATCCCTATAGTAGCATTGACTGCGAATGTGATGAGAGAAGATATAAAAAAGATTGAAACTGTTGGTATGGATGATTATCTACATAAACCTATAGATGTTAAAAAATTGTATCAAACACTTTTAAAATATATCTCTAAAAAAGATGTTAAAGCAAAAATTATACTCAAAAACAAAGTTTCTATACCTGATTTAAAAAATATTGATATAATAGTTGGTTTATCATATTTATCTGGCAATGAAAAACTATATCTTAAAATTTTAACTGATTTTTATAATAATTATAAATCATTAAAACTCGAAGATTTAGATGCTGTAGAGTTTAAAAGAACAACCCATACCATAAAGGGATTATCAGCAAATATTGGAGCGATGAAACTTCATAAAATAGCTAAAAAACTCGATGAAACTCAAGATAAAAGTTTTTTAGAAGAGTTTTATAAAACATTAAATTCATTGATAAACGAACTAAAAGAGCTTGTCTCTCAAAAAGATAAAAACATAGATTTAGATAAGGTAAAAACTTCAGATGAAGAGATTGATAACTTGTTTATTAATCTACAAGATGCCGTGACTTCTAAAAGAATAAAAAAGTGTGATTTAGCTATAAAAGATTTAGAAAAATATCAACTAAATGAACAAGATTTAGATTTTTTTATACATATAAAAGATTTGATTGAAAAATATAATTTTAAAGATGCATTAATCCAATGCAAAGAGAGGAATAGATGAATAGTTTTGGAGAAAGATTAAGATTTTCAACATTTGGTGAAAGTCATGGAACAGCGATAGGATGCTTACTAGACGGAGTTCCAGCAGGTCTAAAAATTGATGAAGAGTATATTCAAAGTGAACTTGACCGTAGAAAACCTGGTAAAAGTGAGTTTGAAACTGCCAGAAAAGAAGCAGATAAAGTTGAGATACTTAGTGGTGTATTTGAGGGTTTAAGTACAGGAACACCAATAGCTATGATTATTTACAATACAAACCAAAAATCTCGTGATTATACAAATATAAAAGATGTTTTTCGCCCAGGTCATGCTGACTTTACTTACTTTCATAAATATGGTTTGAGAGATTATCGTGGTGGTGGTAGAAGTTCTGCTCGTGAAACTGCTGCAAGAGTAGCTGCTGGTGCTATTGCAAAACTTATGATAAAAGAGTTAGGAATTGAAATTTTTAGTGGTATAGCTGAGATAGATGGCATCAAAAGTGAAAAATTTGATTATGAATATGCAAAATCTAGCATCATCTACTCTTTAGATGCTAACAAAGAAGATGCTCAAAAAGAAGCGATACTAAAAGCTAAAAATGAACATGATTCTGTTGGTGGTGTAGCTAGAGTTTTAGTCAAAGGTACACCCATCGGTCTTGGACAACCACTTTACTATAAACTTGATGGTGTTTTAGCAGATGCTATGATGGGTTTAAATGCTGTAAAAGCTGTAGAGATTGGTGATGGAGTTTTAAGTGCATCTGCAAAAGGTTCATCAAATAACGATGCCATAAGAAAAGATGGATTTGAAACAAATCACTCTGGTGGTATTTTAGGTGGCATAAGTAATGGTGAAGATATAGTTTTAAATGTTTACTTTAAACCAACACCATCTATATTTAAAGAGCAACATACTATAACTTCTCAAAATGAAGAGGTTGATTTTTCATTAAAAGGGAGACATGACCCATGTGTAGCCATAAGAGGAAGTATAGTTTGTGAATCTATGGTAGCTTTAGTTATCGGAGATATGTTACTTTTAAATATGGGTTCAAAAATAGATGATGTAAGGAGATATTACAAATGAAAATAGCAATATATGTACTAATAGGACTTTTAGTTGTTGGTGGTTTAGCTTATAAAGCGATGAACCCAGCTCAGTATCAGCACCCATTACATAGATCAGCACAATAATGACTGATATAAAAGAATTACTCCAAAAAGAGTTTGAAAAATATAAAAATGGAACAAGTGTTTACAAACCATATATGCAAAGTATGAAAGAGATAAGTGCTTGGTTAAAAGAGAAAGAGAAATAATGCAGATAATTTGTTCTGAACTTTATGAAAAGCAATTAAAAGAGATTTTAGAACCATTAGTAAAAGAGGATATCTCTTTTGCTAAAAAGTTTAAAATGTATCTTGATACCATCATTATAAACATACCAACTAAAGTAGATAAATATAAAAAATCTATATATTTTGATGATGAAAATATAAAAGACTTGGAGTATGAAGATTTTACAGTTGTTTTTTATGTAGAGAAAAGTAACAGTAGTTACATTATCTTAGGAATTGTAAAAAAATCATAAGTATTATCTATAAAAATATTACTTATAAGTGCAATAAAATTAACTCCTCAATATAACTCCAATAAATTTTAGATATAAGTTGTAAGTATAAAATTGACTAAAAATTGTCAGAAACATACTATAAAACTTTATTTTTTCTTATAGATGAAAATTATAATTCAATATGAAAAATTATTAAAGAAATTAATAAGTATTGCTTTAAGGAAAGAAAGGGCATTATATGAGTATCTAATTTCAACAGAGGAGAAAACATGGATAAACAAAAATCTGAAAAAGATTTAGAAGTATCTAGTAGAAGAGACTTTTTCAAAAGAACTGCTGCTCTTTCTGCGACTGCATTGGCAGGTACAAGTCTTTTGGCTTCAGAAGACGATCATGCTATTATGCATCACCCGAAATGGGGACAATCTTGGGGAGATCCAGTAACTAAAAATCGTTACGGTGTTCCATCTGCTTATGAGCATAACAACACAAGAAGAAACACTAAACTTTTAGCATCTGGTAACTACAGAGCTTCTATCGCTGTTACACCTATCCATGAATCTGAGGGTATCATTACACCAAATGGACTTTTCTTTTCTCGTTGTCATGGTGGTACTGCACATATTGACCCTAAAGAATTTCGTTTAATGATTAATGGTTTAGTTAATAAGCCTATTGTACTTACTTTAGACCAATTAAAAAGATACCCTAAAGTTACTCGTACTCACTTTATTGAGTGTCCTGCAAATGGTGGTCAAGAATGGAGAGGTCCACAGTTTAACTCACTTCAATTTGCTAAAGGTTTTATGAGTTGTGCTGAGTGGACTGGTGTTTACATCAAAACTATCTTAGAAGATTTAGGTCTTAAACCTGAAGCTCAATGGATGCTAGCTGAGGGTTCTGATAACTCTGAAATGGGTCGTTCAGTTCCTATAGATAAAGTTCTTGATGATGCTATGCTTGTATGGGGTCAAAATGGTGAAGCTCTTCGCCCAGAACAAGGTTACCCTGTAAGATTATTACTTCCAGGTTGGGAGGGTAACTTATGTGTTAAATGGCTTAAGCGTTTAGACTTTGCTGCTGAACCATGGTATGCAAAAGAGGAAACTTCAAAATATACTGCACTTAAACCAACAGGAAAAGCTATACAACATTTCTATGCAAATGAAGTAAACTCAACTGTTGTTTCACCAAGTCCTGAGAAACCTTGGACTGACCTACAAGATGGTGATGTAGTTGAAATCGAAGGTCTTGCATGGTCTGGAATGGGTACTATTACTAATGTAGATCTGTCTTTTGATGGTGGTAAAAACTATGTTGAAGCTAAACTTAAAGGTTTAGTATTACCTAAATCATGGACTAGATGGAGTTATATCCATAAGTATAAAAAAGGTGAAACTCTTTTACTTACATCTCGTGCTATGGATGATGCTGGTTATATTCAACCAACTATTGACCAAGAGGTATCTGTAATGGGTGTTGAATCAGTTTATCATAGAAATGGTGTAGAGACTTGGGAAGTAACACCTGAGGGTAAAGTAAATCATGTTCAAATCAGAACAGCAGGAGGGGTAAATAATGCTTAAGATAACTAACAAATTAATCGTTTCTGCTCTTTTAGTTGGTAGTTCGGTTCTAAGTGCTGATGCCATAACTACTTATGCTGTAGATAAAACAAACATCGATGGTGGTGTTTCATACCCAGTTGTAAACTCAAAAACTGGACCTTACTATGTAAATACTCAATCAAAAGGTATGAAGATAAACAATGGTCGTCTAGCAACGAAAAATGAACTAAAAGCATGGGACAAAGATGTTATGCCTGATGGAACAGGTTTACCTGAGGGTAGTGGTTCTGTTGAAGAGGGTGAAGAGCTTTATGAATCTAAATGTTTAGTATGTCATGGTGACTTTGGTTCAGGTGGTGGAGGTTATCCAACACTGTCTAAAGGTAATGCTTATGAGTTGCAAGAAACACTAACAAACAACAGATGGAAAGACCCTGAAGCTGATGGTCCTGCTCGTGTGTTTGGTTCATACTGGCCACAAGCTAGTACACTTTGGTGGTACATCAAAGATGCTATGCCACATACAAAATCTAAATCATTAACAAATGATGAAGTTTATGCTTTAAGTGCATTTATTTTAAGTATCAATGAACTAGAGATTGATGGCGAAGAACTTGATGAAGAGTATGTACTTGACCGTGAAAAATTCTTAAAAATTAAGATGCCAAATAGAGATGGTTTTGAACCAAATATAGATGGACCTAATGGTTTAGAGAATGTTCGCAAATACTACTCAAACCCTAAAAACTTTGGTGCTATTAAAGTGAACCCTGCTGAGAGATGTATGACAAATTGTCAAGAGAAATCAGCAGTTGTAACTCGCATCAGAAATGGTGGAATTAAAGACTTTGAACCACCAATGTCAATAGTAAGAGATTTACCAGAAGTTAAAACTGATGGCGCTCACTTAGTAAGTTTTGATGCTAAAAAAGCTTATGAAGAGAGTTGTACTATGTGTCACGGTGCAGTAGCTCCAGCAGCTGGGGACAAAGATGGTTGGGCTGAGATAGTGTCTAAAGGTCTTGATAAAGTTTATGCAAATGCACTAAATGGTACAGATATGGGTATGCCTGCAAAAGGTGGTTCATCTCTAACTGATGCCGAGTTTAAACAAGTAGTTGATTACATACTAAAATA
>Ga0256842_1002150_pt1 | contig 14593 bp, 12 predicted proteins | sample 4559240metaG_FD_185973 | JGI IMG/M metagenome (GOLD analysis project Ga0256842, IMG submission 185973) | Hydrothermal vent microbial communities from Guaymas Basin, Mexico - 4559-240 | ecosystem: Environmental > Aquatic > Marine > Hydrothermal vents | place: Mexico: Guaymas Basin | collected...
GCCGCCCGGAGAGCCGCTCCGCGAGCACCCGGGGCACGCCGCCCATGGCGTCGATCACCAGCACGTCGGTGCGGGACAGCTCGCGGTCCACCACGTCCCAGGGGATCCTGGAAACGTCCTCCGGCTGCTTCGGAACCGGGTAAACGCTGACGGATACCCCCGCCTCCCGGGCCGCCTCGTGCACCCCGGTCAGCGGCGCGTTCGTGAACAGGACCACGTGAACGGCGCCCACGGGCCCGCAGAACGGCGAGACCAGCGCCACCAGCGCTAAAATTAAGCGAAACGCTTTTACATCCAAGTTCAAGAGGCCCCGCGCGGGAACGGCGTTAACCGCACCTAAATAACGGTTTGGGGGAGGCCGCGCGTGAGGCGGCTGATTCTCGCCCTCACCGCCGCCCTCTGCCTCGCGGGGGCGGCGGCCGCGCACCCGGTGAACTGGGGACCGGTCATCGACAAGGCCGCGCGCTACTGGGTGGCCCTAGACGAGGCCAACCGGCTGTCCCAGCAGGCGAAGGAGGGCGACCCACGGTACTACCTGTTCTCGGGCAAGAACCTCCAGCTGCACGTGTCCAAGGAGTGCGTGTACTGGACGGCCAAGTACGGTCACGCGAGGTGGGAGTCGTCCGGCGAGGTGATCTACGGGACCTACTCGGCGCTGTCCTCGATCTACGCCGCGCTGCTGAGCGGAGAGGCGCACGTCAAGGACTGGCCCGAGCCCTACCGGTCCCGGATGGCGACCGCGGTGACCACCGCCCTCGCCAAGCTCCTGTCGCTGCAGCACAAGGACGGTGGCTGGGGCTGGAAGGTGATCCTATCCTCGGGCACGACCCGGTTCCCATCCGGCAAGGGGCACGTCCTGAGGACGGCGCAGATCCTGGCCGACGTGGTGATCCCCGCCCTGCGGCTGAACATCCGGGAGGTCACGCTGAACGGCGCCCGGTACGACGTGGCCAAGTGCGCGCAGGCGGCCGTGCGGTTCCTCCTCGACCAGCAGCTGGGAGACGGTGGATACAGCGCGAACCGGACGTGGTCGAAGACGGAGGACCCGCTGTACACGGCCCAGGCCCTACGGGCCCTGTGCGAGGCCTACCGGTACCGGGACCTGATCGGACTGAGCGAGGCCACGGTGAACCAGATCAAGCAGGCGATCCGGAAGGCCGTGCAGTGGCTCGAATCCCACCAGAACCCGCCGAACAGCAGGGAGGGGCCGAACCTGTGGGAGATGGAGTCCGCCGCGATCATGGGCTCCCGGTACGCGCCGCCCTCGGAGGCGACGATCCTGCTCGGACTGATCGACGCGTACTCCCTCGCGGACGAGCTGGGCCTGGACAAGAACAAGCTGGCCGACTGCATCAACCGGGCCCTGAAGGCCCTCGTGGACTGGGCGGCGAAGTGCCGGAGCCACTCGGTGGTGCAGTTCGACGGCAAGAAGGCCGTCGGCTGGGCGTACTCCAGCACCCGACTGTCGGGCGTGGGCCCGTACGTGGTCCACACGGCCCGCGTGCTCATGGCGCTGACCCTCGCCCAGCGACTGGGACTGGGGAACGACGCGATACGGGAGCTCAACCAGCTCGGGGCGACGATGGAGAGCGAGCAGGAGTGGCTGTACCATGAGTGCGTGCAGTACGACGGGCTGGCCGCGTTCCCCTACCCGAACCGGGAGAACTTCGAGCGGGTGAGCGCCTCCTCGCAGATGTACGGCACCCTCTGCGCGGTGGCGTTCTCCCACCCCGAGGTGTTCCTCCAGCGGACCACCGCGGACGTGCACCGGCTGATCCCCAACGTCGGCGCGACGGAGCGGGGCACCAGCGAGACCGGCAAGGGCGGTGAAAAGACCGGCGCGAAGGGGACCCGGGGGACCCACGGGATCCCGGTCCACCCGCTGGCGGTGGCCGTCGCGCTGGCCCTCCTCCGACGCCGGCGCTAGGCCCCCGCTTTTCCCCGCCTCTTCTTCTTCCCGCAGTCTCCCGCCGGACCGATCCCCGGGCTGACTACTAAACCATCTTTTATTATTACCGAAGATGTGTTAACCTAAGTTCACCGGTTCGAACCGATTCTAAGCTTATTATTCAGTAAGGGACGGCGGCGCTCCCGGGGGGTCCACCCACGTGAGACCCCTGGCCGTGCTCCTCGCCGCCCTGACGGCCCTGATGGGGCCCGCGCTGGCGGAGGAGGAGAGCTTCAAGGTGGCCGTGGTGCTGCCGTACCACGGCAGCTACGACCCGCACTGGGTGTACAAGGCCCACCAGCTGCCGGAGAAGCTCCAGGAGTACCTGTCGGCGACCTTCAGCGAGGGCTACGACATCAAGGTGTACCCGGGCGAGTTCGAGACGTTCGGTGTGACCGAGGTCACGCTGCAGGGCGGCAAGACGTACGAGATCCACCAGGAGTCGATCCGGACGGAGGAGGAGACCCTGGAGACGGAGTTCGGGTACGCGCTGAAGCAGGCGGCGCAGTTCACGAACAAGGGTAAGGACGGGCTGATCGTGATCCTGCCGGCGTTCCTGAACCGGGGCGGTCAGCACCAGGGCGTGGAGATCCCGGAGCTGATCGAGCGGGTGCTGGTGGAGGACCAGAAGGTCCCGAGGTACGCGTACGTGTACCAGCAGTTCGGCATCGCGTCCTGGGACCGGCAGGACGACCTGGGCGTCATCCCGGAGCTGATGTACAAGAACGTCGAGGCAGAGGAGGGTAAGCAGCTGGTGAACATCTCAGACTCCAACCTGCAGAGCCTGCTGAGTGGCATCCAGAACCCCACACTAGGGGACCTGATCAATACGGTCAAGAACAAGAACGAGCTCGGACTGCTGGTGATCGCGTTCGGCACGCTGAGGGTCAGCTACTGGCAGGACTACAAGGCGAACATCGAGTACGTGCTCAAGCGCCTTGCGGAGAAGCTCGGGATCGACCGGAGCAAGGCCAGGTTCTTCGCCTTCAACAACCCGGAGATCGGTCCGGAGAAGTGGGAGCAGTCTCGGTGGGACATCAGGTACAACAACTTCAAGCAGGTGATGCAGGAGCTGAACAAGGCCGGCGTGAAGTACGTGCTGGTGGTTCCGTACCTGACGGTGACGGGGATCACGGACCGGAAGCTGTTCGAGGGTAACCCGAAGCAGGGCGAGCCGGACGTGTACAACTACAAGGAGGCCATCCTGAGGCACTTCAACGCGCAGCTCGCGGCCGAGACCCAGGCTAACGAGGAGAAGTACACGTACGTGCAGAATGGTAAACAGAAGAACGTGACGGTCTACATCAACACCCGCATTTACAGGATCCCCAAGGATCAGCTGGGCACGAACGATGACATGTACATCATCTACGTGCGGCGGGGCGTGCTGGACGCTCCGGGCGCCGTGGAGGCGGTGGCGAAGGTGCTGGCGAGCTACATCTCGCTGCAGCTGCCGACGTGGCGGCACCGGTACGAGGCGATGAAGGAGCTGGAGGGTGACGTCTCGTCCGTGAGCCGGGAGGTGCAGCAGGTGAAGCAGCGGGTGGAGGGCCTGCAGGGTAAGGTGAAGGGTCTGGAGAAGCGGGTGAGTAAGCTGGAGAAGCAGGGTGGTAAGGGTCAGCAGGGTGGTAAGAGCGGTAAGGGTCCGGTGCTACCGGTGCTGGCGCTGGTCGCGCTGCTCCCGCTGGCGGCGCGCCGGCGCTAGCCCTCCCCTACGCCCCCTTCTCGAATCGTTACGGGTCTTGTAACGGTTGGCGCGGGCGGTTCAGGGGGCCTCGGCGAGTTCGTAGGGGTCGTGGTGGACGCGGACCTCGCGGCCGGGTCCGGTGAGTTCGAGCTCCGGGGCGTAGCCGAGGGATTCGAGGTCCTCGTAGAGGGGGAGGTGGCCGGAGAGGTCGCAGATCTCGGCGTTGAGGGCGCCGGCGAGGTGGGCGGCGGCCTTGACGGAGACGGCGCTCTCGAGTTCGGTGAGGATGGCGATTTTCAGGCCCTGTTCGCGGGCCTTGCGGCCGAGGAGGATGGTGTCGAGGAAGCCGACGCGTTGGACGGTGAGGGCGACGCCGTCGGCGGCGTCGAGGGCGTGGAGTTCGTCCTCGGTGCGCACCTTGACGTACACGGGGACGTCGGCGTCGAACTCGCGGGGGGTGAGCGCGATGACCTCGGCGTCGGTGGCGGCGCGGATCTCCTCGAGGGTGCGTTCGTTGGGGTGGTCGGGGAAGTCGAGGAGGATGGTGTCGAAGTCGAGGGTGGAGATGGCGGTGGCGTGGGGGGTGTCGGCGGGGATGCGGGCGGTGGTGTAGCCGGCGGTGAGGCCGTGCTGGGCCTCGCGGGGGCCGTCCTCGGGGTGGAGGCGGAGGGCGGATTGGAGGGTGCGGGGTTCGCCGCCGAGGATCTCGGTGAGGGGTAGGCCTTCGGAGCGGGCTTCGGCGTCGAGGATGGCCATCTCGTGGGCGGTGGTGGGGTCGTAGCCGAAGCCGAGGCCGGGGGTTCCGTCGGGGGTGTGGACGCGGCAGAGGTAGCCGGTCACGGGGCCGGCGGCAGCGTTTAAGGTGAGGCGGCGGGTCTCGGCGGTCAAGGCGGTCTCCCCGCCCGTGGGGGTGAGGGGGTTTGAGTCGGGTTATAGTTGTCGGAGCGGGGAGCGCGGGTCGGTCGGTCGCGCGGTTGTTGAACCACGCGGGGTGCGAGGTGGTGGTGAACGACGTGCGGGAGTGGGAGGAGTTCACGTCGGAGGAGCGGGAGTACCTGGAGGTGTTGGAGCGGGAGGGGGTGGAGGTGGTCCTGGGGGGGCACGATCCGGGGCTGTTTGAGGCGGCGGACGCGGTCTTCGTCTCGCCCGCGATCCCGGAGGGTGCGGAGGGGCGGCGGTTGGCGGAGCGGGTGCCGGAGCGGATCACGGTGCGGGACGTGGCGGAGGTGTTGGGGAGTCTCTTTCCGGTTCCGGCCGTCGGGGTGACGGGGACGAACGGGAAGACGACCACGACCTGGGCGATCGCGCACCTGTTGGAGGCGTGTGGGTACGACGTGTGGCGGTGCTCGTCCCTGGATCGTCACCTGGTGATCGAGGCGCTCGTGGAGGGGGTGGTGACGGGGGAGGTGGAGGGGTGCGACGTGGCGGTGGTGGAGCTGCCGCACGGGACGATCCGGTTGGCGTCGGGGATTCGGCTGGACGTGGGCGTGCTGACGAACGTCGCGCCGGAGCATTTGGACGAGTTCGGGGGGTCGTTCGAGCGGTACGTGCGTCGGAAGCTGACGATCGTGGGGATGAGTGAGACGGTCGTGGCGGGGTACGACTGTCGGGAGCTGCGGGAGCGGTTGGAGGGGGCGGTGTGGTACTCCGTGCGGAGTGGGGAGGCGGACTACTTCGGGCGTCGGGTGGACGGGAGGTTGGTGGTGGAAGGGCCGGGGTGTCGGGTGGAGGCGGGGTTCCGGCTGCTGGGTTATTACGTGGAGAACTGCACGGGGGCCGTGGCGGCCTGCCTGGAGTTCGGGGCGGATCCGGAGGGGGTGGAGGAGGGGCTCGAGACGTTCGAGGGAGTGCCGGGTCGGATGGAGTTGGTGGGGGAGTTCGCGGGGCGGGTCGCGTACCTGGACGCGGCGCACAACCCGGAGGGTCTGCGGGCGAGCCTGCCGCCGTTTCGGGAGTTGGCGGAGGAGCGTGGGGGTCGGTTGCTCGTGAGCGTGGATAACCCGGACACGGTGACGGAGCGGGATAAGCGGGAGTTCGGGCGGATCGTGGGGGAGTTCGCGGACTTCGTGGCGGCGAGTGGGTTCAACGAGACGTTGGAGCGGCTTGACATGGATGCGGCCCGGGAGGTGGTGCGCGGGGCGGAGGAGTCGGGCTGCGAGGGGGTGGCGGTGCGGTCGGTGGAGGAGGCGGCGCGGGAGGTCGCGAGGCGTTCCCGGGAGGGGGACGTGCTGCTGCACGTGGGTCCGGGGGTGGTGAACGCGTACGAGCGGGTGCGGCGGGCGTTCCTGCGCGGGCTGTCCGGGGTGCTGGGGGGTTAGGGGTTGCGCCGGGAGGTGATCCGGCAGGGGTTGATCTACGCGTGCGAGGAGATGGGGGCGCACCTGCGTCGGAGCGCGTTCTCGCCCAACATTCGGGAGCGGGAGGATTTCTCCTGCGCGGTGTACGACGCGGAGGGGGAGCTCGTCGCGCAGGCGGAGCACATCCCGGTGCACCTGGGGTCCATGCGCTGGGCCGTTCGGGCGGTGCTGGAGGAGTTCGATCCGGGGGAGATGGAGCCCGGGGATGCGTTTCTAGTGAACGATCCGTACCGGGGCGGCACGCACCTGCCGGATCTGACCGTCGTCGCGCCGATCTTTCACGAGGGGGAGCCGCTGGGGTTCGCGGCGGTCCGCGCGCATCACGCGGACGTGGGCGGGAAGGCGCCGGGGAGCATGCCGCACGATGCGGAGGACGTGTACGCGGAGGGGCTGCGGATCCCGCCGGTCCGGCTGGCGGAGGGTGGGGAGCCTCGGGAGGAGTTGCTGCGGCTGGTCGAGGCCAACTCGCGCGGGGGGCGGGAGCGGCGGTACGACCTGATGGCGCAGCTCTCCGCCGCGCTGTTGGGCTGCGAGCGGGTGGGGGAGCTGGTGGAGGAGCACGGGGTGGAGGCGTTCCGGGAGGCGTGCGAGTGGGCGAAGGAGTACGCGGAGCGGCGCATGAGGCGGGCGATCGAGCGGCTGCCGGACGGGGAGTATCACGGGGCGGATCGGCTGGAGGGTGATGGGGTCTCGGACGGGGACGTGTGGATCAAGGTGACCGTGAGCGTGGAGGGGGATGAGATCACGGTCGATTTCTCGGGGACGAGCGAGCAGGTGGACGGGCCGGTCAACGCCCCGTTGCCGGTGACGTACTCGGCGGTCTTCTTCGTGCTCAAGGCCGCGCTGGACCCGGGGACGCCCGCGTCGGAGGGGGCGTACCGGCCCATTCGCGTGCGGGCTCCGGAGGGGACGGTGGTCAACCCGCGCCCGCCGGCCCCCGTGTGCGCGGGCAACGTGGAGACGTCGCAGCGCATCGTGGACGCGGTGCTGGACGCGCTGCGGGGGGCGATCCCCGACCTGCCGGCCCACTCGCACGGGTCGATGAACAACGTGGCGATCGGGGGCCCGGACTTCGCGTACTACGAGACGATCGGTGGGGGCGCGGGGGCCTCCCCGGAGCGGGACGGGGAGAGCGCCGTGCACGTGTACCTGACCAACACGGCCAACACGCCGGTGGAGCACGTGGAGCGGGAGTACCCGATCCGGATCCTGGAGTACACGGTCCGTCGGGGGAGCGGTGGTGCGGGGGAGCGGCGGGGCGGGGACGGGATCGTGCGCCGGTACCTGGCGCTGGAGCGGTGTCGGGTCACGGTGCTGGGGGACAGGGTGGAGCGGGGTCCGAGGGGGGCGGAGGGCGGTGAGCCGGGCGCGCCCGCTGAGTACTTGGTGGAGCGGGCGGACGGGTCGGTGGAGCGGTTGGGGTCGAAGGATTCGACCGTGCTCGAGCCGGGTGACATGCTCGTCGTGAAGACGGCCGGAGGCGGTGGGTACGGGCGGGTGGGAAAGGCATGAGGATCTCCGAGTTCCAGCGGTTGATGGACGAGATTTACGGGGAGAAGGACCGGGAGCGGGGCCCGGAGCGGACGCTGCTCTGGCTGGTGGAGGAGGTGGGGGAGCTGGCGGAGGCGGTGCGTCGCGGGGACGAGGAGGGGATTCGAGAGGAGCTGGCGGATGTGATCGCGTGGGCCTTCTCGCTGGCCAACGTGGTCGGGGTGGACGTGGAGGAGCTGCTGAGGGAAAAGTACCCGGGGAAGTGCCCGAAGTGCGGGCGGAAGCCCTGCCGGTGCGGCGAGTGAGGGATGGGGTGATCACGGCGGATCTGGGGTTGGTGGGCGAGGGTCTGGAGCCCTACGCGCCGGTGACGGTGGAGGTGCGGGACGGGGTGGTTCGTCGGGTCGAGGAGGGTCGCGAGCGGGGTGGTCGGTCCTACGACGCGCTCCTTCCGGCCCCGTTCAACGCCCACGTTCACGCGGCGGATTGGGCGTTTCGTCACGCGGGTCTGGGGCGGCCGCTGGAGCGGGTGGTGGCCCCGCCGGACGGGTTGAAGCACCGGCTGTTGAGGGAGGTGGATAAGGGGGAGCTGGAGGGGGCGATCGCGGGGTTTCTGGCGGCGTCGTTGCGGTTCGGCTGCCCGGGCGTGGCGGACTTTCGGGAGGGTGGTCCGGAGGGGGTGCGGTTGGGGCTGAGGGCGGCGGGCCGGGTGGGGTTCCCGGAATACGTGCCGATGGGTCGTCCGGGCTCGTGGGAGCCGGAGCGGTTGGAGGGGGAGCTGCGGCGGTTGCGGGCGGTGACGGAGTTCGTGGGCGTGCCGGACGTGCACCTGCCGGGGGAGGCGTTGGAGGCGGTGCGGGACTCGGGGCTGCGGGTGTTCGTGCACGTGAACGAGAGCTGGCGGTCGGTGCGGGAGTGCGTGCGGGAGCACGGGGTGACGGAGCTGGAGCGGGCGGTGGAGCTGCTGGAGCCGGACGGGGTGGTGCACTGCGTGGTGTTGACGGGCCGGGATGAGGAGCTGCTCAGGGAGTTGGATCCCTTGGTCGTGCTCTGCCCGCGCTCGAACGAGTACTTCGAGCTCGGGGTGCCGGAGGTGGAGCGGCTGCGGGGGTTGAGGCTCGCGCTGGGCACGGACAACGGGATGTGCGTGGAGCCGGACGTGTGGGAGGAGGCCCGGTACGCCTGGCTGCGGTTGGGGATGCGGCCGGTGGACGCGCTTCGGGCGGCGACGGTGACGCCGGCCCGGTTCTTCGGACTTCCGGTGTTGGAGGAGGGGGAGCGGTTGCGGGCGGTGGGGCTAAAGGGCGTGCCGGCGCTGGATCGGGTGGCGGGGGAGGGGTTGAACCGGGTGGTGGCTCACCTGCTGCAGGTGGTGAAGTTGGCCCGGGTGGAGGTGCTGCTGGGGGAGGGTGGTTGATGGTTCGGTACGTCGTGCTGATGGACGGTTCGGATCCCTCGTTTCGGGCGCTGGAGTACGCGCGGGAGCGGACGGAGGACGTGATCGCGGTGTACCTGATCGACGCGCGGGCGTTCAAGGGGTTGAACGAGGAGATGGCGCGGGCGTTGAGGGAGTTCATGCGTCAGGAGGCGTCCCTGATCGAGGAGCTGGTGAGGCGGGAGTACGGGGCGCGGTTCGAGGTGGTGGAGGGGGAGGGTCCGGAGGCCGTGATGGAGTTCGCGAAGGAGGCGGGCGCCGACGCGGTGGTGGTGGGCGTGGGCAGCGTGCCGGGGTTCGAGAAGATCACGCTCCGGCGCGGGATCGAGGAGTGCGTGCGGGATGTGCCGGTGATCTTGGTCCCGGGTTAGCCGAGCTCCTTGCCCATGTACGGGCCCACGCGCTCGTAGCCCAACCGTCGGTAGTACTCCCGGGTGCCGATGGCGCTGATCACGAGGATCCTCTCCGCGCCGAGCTCGCTCTCCGCGAGCTCCTCCGCCTTCTTCATCAGCCGCTCGCCGAATCCGCGGTGCTGCACCGCCTTCGAGTCCCGCTCGCCGAGGGGGACGGTGGGTCCGACGACCTTCAGCTCGCGCACGATGGCGGTCTCCGGGTCGATCTCGGGGCGGTGCGCGTGCTCCGTGGGCTTCCGTAGGCGCAGGTACCCGAGGATCGCGTCCGCCTCCGGGTCCTCGTAGGCCAGGAAGTAGTCGACGCCGCCCCGCCACGTCCGCTCCCGGATGATGCGCAGCTCGGCCCGCTCCGGGTCGACCTCGGCTCCCTCGCGCATTCGGTGACCCGCCTCCCGGCACCGGATGCACCGGCACTTCCAGCCGCGCTCCTCCATGTACTCGTGGACGAGCTGCCGCAGGTTCGTCTTTCGGATGCCCGCCGCGGCCAGGTGCGCCGGGATGTCCCGCTGCACGCGCATGATCCGGCAGTACTCGGGGATGTACCGGCGCTTGGCCTCCGCGATCACCCGCACGGCCGTTTCCTCGTCGTACGGCTCGTACTCGCCCCGCTTCCACAGGTCGTAGAGGGGCGTGTCCTCGAAGACCATGCACGGGTAAATCTTCAGCATGTCCGGCTTGAACCGCGGGTCCTTGAACAGGCGCTTGAACATGCGGAGGTCCCGGTCGGGATCGGACCCGGGCAGGCCCGGCATCACGTGGTAGCACACCTTGAGGCCGGCGTCCTTCAGGATCCGGGTGGCCTCGATCGTGTCCCGGACCGTGTGGCCCCGCTCGACGCGCTTGAGGATGAAGTCGTAGATCGTCTGCACGCCCACCTCGACGCGCGTGGCGCCCAGCCGGAGCATCCGGTCCACGTGCTCCTCCTTGCAGTAATCCGGGCGGGTCTCGAACGTGATCCCCACGGGCCGGTGCTCGGCGGTCTCCGCGTGCTTCTGCGCCTCCTCGATCGTGAGCGCGTCCTTGCCCGTCAGCGCGTTGAGGCACTCCCGCACGAACCACTCCTGGTAGCAGAGGGGCATGGCCGGGAACGTGCCGCCCATGATGATGAGCTCGACCTTGTCCGTCGGGTGACCCGAGATCTCCAGCTGGCGCAGCCGGGCCTCCACCTGGCGGCGCGGGTGGAAGTCGTGCTCCTTGGCCCGACGACCGGCCGGCTCCTTGCCCGTGTAGCTCTGCGGGACGCCCCGCTCCGGCCCGCCCGGGCAGTACGCGCAGCGCCCGTGCGGGCAGGGGTACGGCTTCGCCATCACGGCGACGACGGCCACGCCCGAGATCGACCGGACGGGCTTCTTCACCACGATCTCGCGGAGCTTCCTCCGCTCCTCGGGCGTCGCGTGCTCCAGCACGTCCGCGTCCGTCGGGAACTTGGACAGCCGGTACTTACGACAGACCTCCCGCTTCGCGTCCTGCAGCTCCCTCTTCGTCCGGATCTCGCCCGAGAGCATTTTTTCGATCAGCTCGCGGCAGGCCCGCTCGAAGGCCTCGGTCTCGGACAACGCGTCTCACCCCCGTGGGGTGGTTGGGGTGCCCGGGATCGCGAAGCTCGCGGGGACCGCGCTCAAGGTGGGGTACGGGTGGGGCAAGACCCTCCAAACGTTGGGAATCAGCGCGCTCCTGCACTGGGGGATCTGGGGGCCGGTCGGGCTGGCGGTGGTGGTGGGCGTGTTCTTCCACGAGCTGGGGCACTACCTCGCCTGCCGGCTGCTGAGGGTGCCGGCGTCCGCCCCCGTGTTCCTCCCGCTCGGCGGGGCCTTCGTCGAGCACCTGCCCACCACGCCGGACACGGAGGCGCTCATCGCGGCGGCGGGCCCGTTCAGCGGGGCGCTCGCCGGGCTGATCCTCCTGCCGATCGTCCCGCACGGGGCCGCCTGGAACGCCGCGCTGCAGCTGGCCAACCTGCTCCCGATCCCGCCGCTGGACGGGTCCAAGGTGCTGGCGGGGCTGAGGGTCACCTCGGCCCGCTCGCTCGCGGCCCTGGGGCTGGCCGCGCTGACCGTGCCGCTCTGCGCGGTGCCGGTGGCGCTCGTCCTCCACTAGGCACGCAACGTTTTTAAACGTGAGGGAGGGGCCCGGTACGGGCGCGCCGCGGCAGCTCAGCCTGGTTAGAGCGCGGCCTTGGTAAGGCCGTGGTCCCGGGTTCAAATCCCGGCCGCGGCTCCACCGGAAATCGTTACGATTCTCATAACGATCCTCGAGTCGGATCAGCGCAGGGAGGGAAACCGATCCCGCCCGCACGCGACGTCGGCCAGCGCCATCCGGGCCAACCCCCGAGCCACGTTCTCCACGGCGAGCTCGTCCCGAACGCGGGCCAGCCGGCGGATCCCCTCCACGGCCTCCGCGGCCAGCCGGCGGGGGGAGTCGGCGTCCCGGTACCGCTTCGCGTGCGGGCACTCCGGCTCGACCCTAGGCAGGCCCAACCGCTCGCGGATCTCCCGGTAGATCCGGGCCGTGCGGAGCTCGCTGACCACGTACAGGGGACGGAGGAGGTAGGCGTCATCCTCCTCCAGGTACTCCGCGGGCGGGAACGTGCCCGCTCCCCGGGCCCGGTTCGCGCTCATCAGCAGCGTCTCCAGCGCGTCCTCGGCCGTGTGCCCGTACACGACCCAGTCGTACCGCTCCGCGAGCTCCCGGCGGCGCAGGGCGGAGCAAACCTTGCACGGCGGCTTGTTCATCTCCTCCGCCAGGTCCTCCACGTCCTCGGACGGTCGCACGAACTTCAGCCTGTAGCCCAACTCCTCGGCCATCCGCTCCAGGTCCCGCCGATACGGGCGCCAGATCTCCACCCCTCGGACGCGCACGTCGACGGTCACGAGCCGCGCCTCCGCGTCCCACCCCTCGAGGAAGGGTCGAAGGGCGAGCGCGCAGGTGAAGCTGTCCTTGCCCCCGCTGAAACCGATCGCCAGGTCGCCCTCGGGCTCGCCGAACGCCTCGGAGACCGCCTCCAGCACGGCGGAGACGTTCTCGTGGACCCTCCGGTAATCCTCCCCGTACACGGAGTTGGGGGCGAGCGGCCTCGCGTCCCAGGACACGGTCAACCCTTTCAGCCTCGTGACCCGCACGGGCCGTCCCCCTCGGCAGCGGTCTCCCCGATCATCCCGCCCTCGGGTCACCCCCGCCCTCTCGTCATCCGGGGGTGAGGGGCGCGTGTGGAGGGCGGAGCGACGGCTGGCGCTGGTCTACGACGAGGAGTACCTGGAGCACGAGCAGCACCCCACGCACCCGGAGCGGCGGGAGCGCCTCTCCTACACCGTGGACCGGCTGCGCGAGGAGGGCGTGCTCGAGGTGGAGGGGATCGAGCTGGTCGAGCCGAGGCCGGCGGGGAGGGAGGAGCTTGAGCTGGTGCACGAGCCGGAGCACGTGGAACTGATCCGCCGGATGAGCGAGCAGGGTGGCGGGGTCATCGACGCGGACACGATCGTCACGGGTCGCACGTACGAGCAGGCGAGGCTGGCGGCGGGCGGGGCCCTCCGGGCGGTCGAGCTGACGGTGAGCGGGGAGTACGACGTCGCCTTCGCCATGGTGAGGCCGCCCGGGCACCACGCGGGCCGGGCGAAGGCGGCGGGCTTCTGCTACTTCAACAACGTTGCGATCGCCGCGGAGTACGCGCTCCGGGAGCTCGGCGTGGAGCGGATCGCGATCCTGGACTGGGACGCGCACCACGGGGACGGGACGCAGGAGATCTTCTACGACCGGGACGACGTGCTGTACGTCTCCATTCACCAGGACGGTAGGACCCTGTACCCGGGCACCGGGTTCCCGCATGAGGTGGGTGAGGGGAGGGGCGAGGGGTACACCGTGAACATCCCGGTACCCCCGGGCTCGGGGGACCGCACCTACCGACGGGCCTTCGAGCGGATCATCGACCCGATCGTGCGCGAGTACGGGCCCGACCTGATCCTGATCTCCGCGGGCCAGGACTGCCACTTCACCGACCCGATCACGAACCTGTCGGTGACCGCCCGCGGCTACGAGTGGATGATGCGGAGGGCGGTGAAGCTGGCCGAGGAGGTGAACGCCCTAGGTCCCGTGGCGGTGCTGGAGGGCGGCTACTCCGTGGAGGACGGGCTCCCGTACACCAACCTGGCCGTCATCTGCGGGCTGGCCGGGCTGCCCACGGACCTGCGCGAGCCGGTCGGGTCACCGGAGGAGAACCCGGAGGGCCCCGAGCGGGTGGAGGAGGTGGCACGGCGCCTCTCGGGGTACTGGGAGGTCCTCAGCCGGTCCTGACGCGGCGGCGAAGTAGGAGCACCAGGACGGGCAGGTGGACGAAGGGTCCGGTGGGCGCGCGATCGAGGGGCTCCCCGGGCCGAGCGGCCCTGGAGGCCCGGTCACCCGTTCCGCCGTTCCGGGCCCCGTTCGTTCCCTTCCTCTCCTCGCTCACCTTCTTCCTCGCCTCCTTCACCTCCGGGGATTCCTCCGATCTCGCGCTCCCGCCCTGGGGCCGCCCGGTGGGGGCGCTGCGCGTTCGAACCCCGGTGCCCCCTCGGGTCGAAGCGGTTCGAGCCGCCTTTTCGGCCTGGGCGGGTCCGGGGTGAGTCTCGGACCTCGCGACCTTGGCGCGGCCCGCGCTCGAGCCTCCGCTGGCGCTCGGCGTGGCGCGGTGTCGGCCTCCCACCACCCTAGGGTACCGCTCGTTCACCGCTCGGGCGAGCTCCTGGGCCGCGTCGAGCAGCGACCTCAGGTACCTCTTCACCAGGTCGGGGTTCCTCCATCCCTGCAGGGCCGCGTAGAGGGCCGCGTCGTTCCAGGCCAGTTGGACCACCCGGTCGAGGCGGCGCTCCAGCTCCCGGTCCACGAGTCCCCGTTCCAGGAGCCGGCTCAGCCGGTCGTCGACGCTCCTGAGGGTTTCCAGGTATCGCTCGTATAGGTGCCGAACCTCCGGGTCCACCTGCAGGTCGCGGATCGGCGCGTACCCCTCGTACCGGAGGGCGCGCTCGTAGCTCGGGATGGGGAGCTCGATCGAGCGGTACGAGTCCAGGTCCTTCACCACCCGTTTGGGGTCGGCGAGCTCGATCCTGGCGGTCAGCCCGTTCGCCCGCAGGGTAACGCCCCGCTTGAGCCGTTCCAGGAAGGATTCGAACTCCGACAGCGTCGCGTCGCTCATCTGCCACGGTTCGAGCAGCACCCACACCACCAGCCGGTCGCCGTCCCGCACCAGGCCCGATCGTAGGAGCAGCTCGAGGCCCCGCTCGAGCCGGGAGA
>Ga0256842_1002151_pt1 | contig 14592 bp, 17 predicted proteins | sample 4559240metaG_FD_185973 | JGI IMG/M metagenome (GOLD analysis project Ga0256842, IMG submission 185973) | Hydrothermal vent microbial communities from Guaymas Basin, Mexico - 4559-240 | ecosystem: Environmental > Aquatic > Marine > Hydrothermal vents | place: Mexico: Guaymas Basin | collected...
GCTCCTAGATGTTCTACGGCATAAATTTTTAAATATTAATAGTTTCTCAGAATATAAAACTAAAGATTTCAAAAAAGAATCTATAAAATTCATTCTTGAAGACTATTACAGGGTTGCCTGACTATAAGTAATTTAAATAATTATTTATAGTTACAGCTAGAACATTGTTTATTTTGTGCTAGTTTTGGTGACTCTCTAATTATATAAAAGGACATAAAAATTGAAAAAAATATTAATAACAAACGATGACGGCTTCGACTCATTAGGCTTAAAAGCCCTAATAGAAGCCCTAAAACCATTAGGTGAAGTAACAGTAGTTGCTCCAACACTAGAGAAATCAGCTTGTGGACACTCTTTAACTTTAACTAAACCTCTTAGATTTGTAGAGATAGAGGATAGATTTTTTAAACTTGATGATGGGACTCCAACTGATTGTATCTTTTTGGCACTTCATAAACTATATAACTCTCACTATAAACCTGATATTGTTATATCTGGAATTAATAAGGGGGAGAATATGGGGGAAGATATAACATACTCTGGAACTGCATCTGCTTGTATGGAGGCTGTACTTCAAGATGTTCCTGCTATTGCTATTTCACAAGTTTGTAAAAAGCATTGTAAAAATATAGATAAGATTGGTTACGAGTTAGCAAAAGATACTATTCAAAAGATAGTTAAAAAAATATTTTATAGTGAGTTTCCACTTCCTAAAAGAAAGTTTTTAAATATAAATATTCCTCCAATATCAAAAGATGAGTGTAGAGGATTTAAAGTAACAAGAGCTGGAAATAGAATTTATGCCAATAATGCAGAGGTTCACTATAATCCAAGAGGTGTGGAGTACTATTGGATTGGTTTACCAAATTTAGAGTGGCAAGAGAGTAAGGGAGAGATAACAGATTTCCAAGCAGTTAGTCGAAATTTTGTATCAATTACTCCAATCCATTTAGATATGACCTCTTATAGTGATATAGAGAGTTTAAGGGAGTGGATATGAGATTTCAGAGATGTAAAATACTATTTGGAGAGGAGAATTTTAAAAAACTTCAAAAAACAAAAATACTTATTTTAGGAGTTGGAGGGGTTGGCTCTTATGCTTTAGATTGTTTGTATCGTTCTGGGGTTACTAATATAACTATATTAGATTATGATAGATTTGATGAGACAAATCAAAATAGACAGATAGGAAGTGAAGCTATAGGTGAACTAAAGACTAAAAGATTAAAAGAGTTATATCCAAATATAAAAACTATTAATCAAAAAATGGATATGGAGTGGGTTAAAAGTTTTGATTTTGAGCCTTTCGATATAGTTATTGATAGTGCAGATACTACTAGAGTTAAAATAGAGTTGGCAAAAAGAGTCTATAAAAAGCTTATTATGTCCACAGGTTCAGCTAAAAGGTATGATACATCTAAAATAAAAGTAGCCTCTATTTGGAAAACAGAGGGTGATGCTTTAGCTAGAAAAATACGAAATGAGCTAAAAAAGGCTAGATTTAATAAAAATTTTACAGTTATATTTTCACCTGAAGAGGATAAATGCAAAGATAGAGGTTCATGTGTAGCAGTTACAGGAGCTTTTGGATTAACTATCTGTTCAGAGGTTATAAAAAGGGTGGTTGGTTGATAATTTGTTATAATTTTAAAAAAGGAATTTTATGAGCAAAAAAAATGAAGAGCCAAAATTTAAAAAGATAGTAGTCGCAGCTGATGGATTAAGTTTAGGCATATCAATAGTAGTAGCTATTTTAATAGGTGTAGGACTTGGGATTTTTATGAAAAATCTATTTGGGTATCCGTGGTTATTGTGGCTTGGGGTATTTTGGGGAGTAAGTGGAGCTATTTTAAATGTTTATAAAGCCTATAAGGCTCAAAAAGCATCTTTAGATGAGTTAGCTAATGACCCCCGTTATAGACATAAAAAGTATGATAGTAGTGATGAGGACGAAAAGTATTAATGAAAAAGATTATTAATGCACTTTTAATAGTTGATATTGGGATTATTATTTTTTCGCTTTTAAGTGGAAATAGAGATTGGTTTATAAACTCTCAAATAGGTTTTATAAGCTCATCTTTAGTTATGTTTGCCTCTATTATATCATATAGAAATATGGTAAAATCAAGAGTTGATGCTGGTATTGTAGTAGCTGAAGATAATCGTGATACTATAGAAAAGATTGAAGACCCTTATGATTTATATAGTGAAGATAACTCTAAAGATAAAAAGAGCATGGAAGATATTGTAAAAGAGGAGAAGGAGAAACTTAAAAAAAATCGTCGCTCTATTTGGCAAGTTACAAAAGATAGTAAACCAGCACTCTCTTTTTATAGATTGGGCGCTTATGGATTACTAATTTTAGGTTTTTTCTATTTAAATAATAATCATCAATTAGATATAACCTCTTATCTATTTTCCTTACTTTTACCTCCTATTATTGTAGTTACTATGTTAATGAGGGAAAAATAGGTAAAAAATAGCTAACCTTGATTGACAGAGACTAAGAGTTTTTGATATAATCTTATTAAATTAAAATTTATAAAATTGTATAGGGAAATAGACATGGCAAAAAGTTTATATGAAACTCTAGGTATTAGTGAAAAGGCAAGTGCAGATGAAATTAAAAAGGCTTATCGTAAATTAGCACGAAAATATCACCCTGATGTAAATAAAGATAAAGAGGCTATTGATAAGTTTAAAGAGATTAATGCAGCGTATGAAGTACTTTCTGATAAAAAGAAAAAAGATGAGTATGATTTATACGGTGACCAGATGTTTGGTGGTCAAAATTTCCATGATTTTGCACGACAACAGGGTGGTTCTAATGTTGATTTAGATGATATATTAAAAAGTATTTTTGGAGGAGGTGGCTCTTCATTTGGAGGAGGTAGTTCATCATTTGGTAGTGGTTTTGGTTCATCAGGAGGATTTGGTGGTTTTGGAGGAAGTTCTGGATTTGGTGGAGGTGGTGCATCACAAGAACCAGACCAAAGAACATCAATTACCGTTCCATTTTATGTATCTATTAAAGGTGGAAAACATAATATATCTATTAATAATGAGAGCTTTGATATTAAAATTCCAGCAGGAATTAAAAGTGGTGAGACTTTAAGAGTTAGAGGTAAAGGAAATACTGTAGGCGGTCATAGAGGAGACTTACTTATAAAAGTAGAGGTTGCAGACTCTGATAGATATGTCAGAAAAGGTGACGATTTATATCTAAATATTGATATACCTCTAAAAACAGCTCTTTTTGGTGGTAAGGTAAAAATTGAAACGCTAATTCATGAGTCAATTACACTAAAAGTTCCACAAAATACAAAAAATGGACAAAAGTTTAGGGTAAAAGGTGCAGGTGTACCAAATAGAAAAACTGCTATTACTGGAAATCTTTATCTTATTGCAAATATTGTTCTGCCAAAAGTTGAAGATTTAGATGAAGATTTAGTAAAAATACTTAAAGAAAAATTACCAGATGGAGTGAAATAATGCATAGTTATGATGAACCTGTATATCTTATATCTGTTGTTGCCTCTATATTAGATATTCATCCTCAAACACTAAGGCAATATGAAAAAGAGGGTCTAATAGAACCCTCTCGAACACAAGGAAGAATGAGACTATACTCTCAAAGAGATATAGATAAGATAAAATTAGTACTACAACTAACTAGAAAAATGGGCATTAATTTAGCAGGGGTTGATGTTATCTTAAAACTAAAAAAACAGATGGACGAGATGATAAAAGAGATAGAGACTTTAAGAGAGGAGTTGCAAAAGGTAAACCGTAATGGTTCAGTACCCACGCACAAGTCAGTTGTAACAACAAGTAGCTATGATATTATTATTTTTAAAGAGTAATTTCTTCTTTAACTCCTCTAAACCCATAGAAATTCTATTTGGAAATTGAGAACTATTAAAAGTTCTCTGTCTTTTGGCAAGTCTTGCTGTATTTATAACTATTTTTTCTTCTAATTCAATTTTACTATATATCCCATCAAAATAGTCTAAAACCTCTTTTACACCTATAGCTTTCATTGAGTTTGGAGCTTTTGTATATTTTTTTTCAAGATAAGTAATCTCATCTATTAATCCCTCTTCTAACATCTTTTGGGTTCTTTTTTTAATTCTCTCTCTTAAAATATCTCTCTCTATTGCTATCTCATATATATTAAGAGGTTCTGTAATAGTAGGTTTAGGAGGATTTAATTTAAAATACTTTGTAGGAATTAAACCTGTTTCAAAAAATAGATTTAACATCTTCTCTACTCTATAATAATCCGTTGGTTTTATATTTTGCATATACTCTTTATCTTTTAAATAGAGAAAATTATAAGCCTTTTTTAAATTACTACATAAATTAGTAGTTTTTTGATAAGTTGATTTTGAAATTTTAGGCATAGGACTAATACCATCTATTAAACTCTTTAAATAAAAACTAGTTCCTCCTACTATTATAAGTAATTTTCCCTCCTTTATGCTCTCCTCTTTTGCTTTTTTATATAGTTTAATAAAAGTTGTAACATCAAAGTGTTTATCTGGATATATCTCATCAATACCAAAATGTTTAATTCCATCTCTCTCTTTAAGAGTAGGTTTAGCTGATACTATATCCATCTCTTTATATATAGCTAAAGAGTCTAAAGATAAAATATTAGCGTTATTTTTTTTTGCATACTCTATAGCTAAATCTGTTTTTCCTGAAGCTGTTGGTGCAATAAGTGCTATCTGTTTAAATTTTCTCATTATATATTTTTATAATACCAACGAATTAACTCTACCCAATTAGGGTAATTAATTGAAAAATCTAGCTTTTCATACAGCTCAAAAGTCTCTTTAAATGGACTTTTTCTAGTTGGAAAATATATCGATACTCCATTAGCATCTTGCATATTCCACCCTGAAGTTTCATTAGATAATATAAATTTATCTATTAATTTTGCTATAGTTTCTATATTTTTTGTATTAAGAGCAGATTGTGTAACTTCACTCATACTCTGTTCATATTTATCTATATAATATTTTACAATTTTATCTGCCATAGTTGTGGATTTATCTTCTAATTTAATATTTTCTAAAATATCCTCATAGTTCCATCCACTAGGTGGTTCAATATATTGTGATGCTACCATAATATCTATATTTTCTCTAAGTTGATATGCTATTTCAAACATACCCATTAAACAAGCATCAAATCCTAAAATATCAATATTAACATTAGTCTCAAGAGCTTTTTTTAGTTCAATATTATCAATAAAATCTTTTGATGTATCATCAAAAGAGACTGCTATCTCTTCTATCTCTTGATTTTTAACAAAAAGTCTCTCTCTTGTTGGGTTTTCATTATATAAATCTCTATCATCAATACCTGTACCATGACTCCAAATAATAACAATAACTCTATCTGATGGATATTGTTTAGCAGACTCTTCAATAAAAGCTTTTAATATATTTGGGTCACCACTATTTAACTCTCCTAGCTCAACTATATTCTCTTTTCCATTTTTAAAATGGTAACGAAAACTCTCTTTTTTATCTACAAATCTCCAACGGTCAATTTGAACTATTATGTCCATATTACTATAGAGTGATGCTTTTCTTATAGAATTTAAGTTTTCCATAGCATTAGAGTCTAAATTATTATCTGCACCCATAAAAATTAATAGAGTGGTGGAATTATTCATTTTGTACCTTTAATTATAAAATATATAGTTGTTTATAGCTTGTAAAAGTTGATTTTTCTTGAGATAGACTCATATTCTAGGTATCCTTTTCTTAAAAGTAACTATATTTTTGTATTTAATATTTTTAAATTTTTGATTTATTATGATAATTATACTAAAAACTTGTTTTATTTATTTAATTATATTAAAATATATCCAATTTAATAAGATAAAATAAAAAAGAGAGGAGAGTGTAACTGTTGAAAAATAGTTACAGCAATATTCAATGAACTATCCAAATTTTCCAAAAGATTGTAGATCGCTACTATGTAAATATTTAACCAAAGAGGTTTTTGAACTTCTAAAAGATAAAAAAACAGCAAACTCTTTTACCTTAGAACAGGCTATAAAATCAGGAGTTGAAAATATAGATAGTGGAATTGGAGTATATGCAGGAGATAAAGAGTCATATTCTCTTTTTGCTCCACTTTTTGACCCAATTATAAAAGAGTATCACGGTTTTAATAGAGAAGATAGCCATAAAAGTAATCTAAATATAGATGATTTAAATATATCAAATCCAGACCCAAAGGGTGAGTTTATATTATCTACTAGAATTAGAGTTGGTAGAAATATAGATAATATGCCACTTGGAACTATTATATCAAAAGAGCAGAGAAAAGAGGTAGAAAGAGATGTAGTAAAAGCTCTTAAAAATTTAGATAAAGATTTAAAAGGAGATTACTATCCACTTTTAGGAATGAGTAAAGAGACACAAAACAGACTTATAAAAGAGCATTTTCTATTTAAAGAGGGAGACCGTTTTTTAGAGTCAGCTGGACTTAATTGTGATTTTCCAGATGGAAGAGGAATTTATCATAATAAAGATAAAACCTTTTTAGTATGGGTAAATGAAGAAGACCAATTAAGAATAATATCTATGCAAAAAGGTGGAGATATAAAAGAGATATTTTCAAGATTAGTTAAAGCTATTAAATCTATGGAAAAGAGTTTAAAATTTTCATATAGTAACCATTTAGGCTATATTACATCATGCCCTACCAATCTAGGAACAGCAATGAGAGCTAGTGTCCATATAGCATTACCAAACCTATCAAAAGATATGAAAAAATTTAAAGAGATTACCGATAAATATCATCTACAAATTAGAGGAGTTCACGGAGAACATAGCCAAAGCGAGGGAGGAGTTTACGATATTAGTAATCGTCGCCGTTTAGGAGTTACAGAAGTTGAGGCTGTTTTAGATATGTATAATGGGGTTTTGGCTTTGATTGGTGTTGAGAGAGGATTTTATAATATAAAAGGGAAAAAATGAAAAAACTACCAATAGGCATAAGTACATTTAGTAAAATAAGAAAAGATAATAGTTATATATATGTAGATAAAACTAAAGATGCCTATAATCTTATAGAAAATTATAAATTTGTATTTTTATCAAGACCTAGAAGATTTGGAAAATCTCTATTTTTAGATACTTTACAAGAGATATTTGAGGGGAATAAAAAACTATTTAATGGGTTATATATCTATAATAAATGGGATTGGGAAAATAAATATCCTGTTATTAAATTAAGTTTTGGTGGAAATAGAGATATAAATGAACTAAAAAGAGGTATTTTTGATATATTAGAACTAAATCAAGAATATTTAGATATAAAATGTAAAAGTGTAGATGATTATGCTATCTGTTTTGCAGATTTAATTAGAAAAACTTATAAAAAGTATGGTAAAGAGGTAGTAGTTTTAATAGATGAGTATGATAAGCCTATTATAGATAATTTAGACCAAATAGAGATAGCAAAAGAGAGTAGAGAAGTAATTAAAAGATTATATACTCAAATTAAAGAGAATGAGAGATATATTAAATTTGCTTTTTTAACAGGAGTTAGTAAATTTAGTAAGGCTAGTATTTTTAGTGGATTAAATAATTTAGAAGATATTTCACTTACTCCAAAGTTTGGAACAGTGTGTGGATATACTCAAAAAGATATAGAGAGTCTATTTTTACCATATTTAAAGGGCGTAGATTTAGAAGAATTACAAAAATGGTATAATGGATATAACTTTTTAAGCGATAGAGTCTATAATCCTTTTGATATTTTGCTATTTATTAGAAATGACTTTAAATTTAAAAACTATTGGTTTAATACAGGAACACCAAGTTTTTTAATAAAACTCTTTCAAAAAGGGAATTTTAATTTAGCTAAATTTGAAAACATAAAATTAAAAGAGTCTCTATTAAACTCTTTTGATATAGATAAATTAAATCTTGAAACTATTATGTTTCAGAGTGGATATTTAACTATTAGTCAAGTTATAGAAAATCGAAGAAGAGTGGATTATATTTTGACTTATCCAAATTTAGAAACAAAAATAAGTTTTAATGATTATCTACTTGACTATTTTATTAAGAACCTTACTCAAAAAGGTGAAATCCAAAATAATTTAATCGATATATTAGAAGAGTCTAATTTAAATCAATTAGAAATAACTCTAAAATCTCTCTTTGCCTCAATAGCCTATAATAATTTTACCAATAACTATATAGAAAACTATGAGGGGTTCTATGCAAGTGTGATTTATGCCTATTTTGCAGGTGCTGGGTTTGATAAAATTATTGCAGAAGATGTTACTAATTCTGGGCGAATAGATTTAAGTGTTTTTATTGATGAAAAGGTTTATATATTTGAATTTAAAATTGACCAATCAGGAGCATTAAAACAGATAAAAGAGAGAGGTTATTATCAAAAATATATAGATAAATATAAAGATATTTATTTAGTTGGTGTTGAGTTTAATAGCAAAAGTAGAAGTTTAGTTAAATGTGAATGGGAGAAAATTCAATAAATGCAAAGAGTAGATAAATTTCTAGTAGAAGAGGGCTATTTTGAGAGTAGAAATAGAGCAGTTGATGCTATTAAAAGAGGAAAAGTATATATTAATGGAAAAGTAGCAAAACCATCAACTAAGTGTGATAAAAGTTTTAATATAGATATTGATAGTGAGAAATTTTATGTAAGTAGAGCATCTAAAAAGTTAGAACTTTTTTTAGATGAGTATCCAATAGATTTAAAAGGTAAAATAGCTTTAGATATTGGTTCAAGTACAGGTGGATTTGTTCAGATACTTCTTGAAAAAGGGGTAAAAAGTGTAACAGCTGTTGATGTAGGTTCAAATCAACTTCACCACTCTTTAAGAGATAATCCTAAAGTAGAGATATTTGAGGAGATGGATATTAGAGATTTTCAAAGTGAAATAAAATTTGATATAGTTACATCTGATGTATCTTTTATATCTATATTACATATTTTAAATGATATTAACCGTTTAAGTTGTAGTGATATGATTTTACTATTTAAACCTCAATTTGAAGTAGGTCGAGGGGTTAAAAGAGATAGTAGAGGTGTAGTAGTTGATATAAATGCTATAGAAGAGGCAAAAAGACGATTTGAAGAGGCTACAAATAACTTAGGGTGGAGGTTATGTTATAGTACAACTTCAAAACTTACGGGAAAATCTGGGAATATAGAGTTTATTTACTATTTTAAAAAATAGATTATTAACTAATATAATCCCCAAACAGTATCTATTCTAAATATTAGGAATAGATGGTGGTATTTTACTACTATCTTTTACAATTGGTGAGTTTGGCTTTGTAATATTATTATCATTATTGGTTGAGCTATTATTTCCACACCCTATAAATAATAGTATTGTTATTATAAATAGATAACGCATTTTTTCTCCTTTATTTTACTACTGTTTTGTTTAACTCTTCTGTAATAGTATTATCACTATTTCCAAAAAGGCTAATAAATGTCTTATTATTTATATCAAAAATAATTCCTCTATGTTGTCCCCAATCATTAGAATTAGGTTCACTAATTGGCTGATATGAGATAATTTTATTATCTTTAATTTGATACACTCCTAAGTAGTTACTTGTTTTATATTCATCAATATAGTCTCCATAGAAACGATAAGGAAATGCAAAAAGATTATCACTATTTCTATATGCTAGAGCTTTATGGTTATATTCTAGTTCACTATTTGTATTTTTATTATATTTTATACTATCTAATAGAGTAGGGTTTGAAAAATCACTAATATCAAAAAGTTCTATTTTAAGTCCTAAAGTATTTCCATCATTATCAGCATCTCTTCCAATACCTAATAGTTTATCTTCTCCTACTGGGTGTAGATAGGAAGAGTATCCATTAATCTCTAACTCTCCTACCTTTTGTGGTAGTTGTGGATTACTTATATCTATAGTATAGAGTGGGTCTGTTTGTTTAAATGTCACAACAAATCCTTTATCACCTATAAATTTAACAGATTTAATAGTCTCTCCTTCTTTTCCTAATCCACTTAAAACTCCTTGAATATTAAGTTTTCCATTCTCATCTTTTAGTGTATATATACTATTATTAGTTCCACTATCACCCCATGAAAAACCTTCTGTTGTAGCTATTCTTAAAATATTTTTATATTCACTAAGTGAGAATTGATTAAGTGGATAGCCATAAACTTCACCCTTTCCTCTATATGCTAAAGAATTATTAAGATTAAATTTATATATAACTGAACGCTCTTTATAGTTATTAAAGTTATAATATATTGGATAATTATTAGAGATTAAATAGAGTGCATTTGATGAGGCATATTGAGTATAGCTATATCCTACAAATGAGTTACTACTTTTATATTCTCCATTAGATATAGATATATTGGTAATTGTACTAATAATTGGTTCTTGGTTTTCTTTTGATGGTGCATATAGTCTTGATGGTTTTAGTAGCTCCTCTTTTGCTAAACTATCTTTTTGAATTTTAGGTGTAAGCTGTTCTATTTTTACAGTAGGGTTATTATAATCATAGTAGTAGTATTTGCCTGTATTATACTCTTCTATTATATTATAACATTCAGCATAAATGGGATATTCATTTTTTTGAGTAATAGTATCTGTTGCAGTAGTTGGTTGAGCCTCAATATAATCATCATTATATCTCTCTCTTTCAAAATACTCTTTACATTTATCTGATGGTTTAATATAGACTTTAGGGTATGTAATATTAACTTTTGGAGAAAAGTTACTTATTAGATATAGATTATTATCTATAACCCTAGAGTTTATAATAGTACCGTCAATTTTATAATTAGATATAGGTGTAATAGTGTTTATATTAGATATATCAAATATTTTAACTAAAACTTTTGGAGAGTACTCTTTTGGTGATGGAATTGTAGTTACCTCTTTATTTTTTAAAATAGCTTCTTGATACTCTGTTAATAGTACAACTAACCTATTATCTATTAGATATATTCCCTCTATCTGTTGATTATTAAAATCTAATCTATTAATAGGCTCTTTACTATTTTTAGTAAGTTTTTCAAAAGATGTTATTAAAATAGAGCTATTTTGACTATTATTTACTACATAGAAAATATTTTGATTATTATGTTTTAATATATCAGCTTCATCAACACCAATCTCTTGAATATTTGTATCTGTACTATTTTTAATTGCAGATGATTCTTCAGAAGTAGATGCTGTAGGCATAGCAGTATCAAGAGTGTTATCATCTCTAACTCCTTCCAAATATAATGGCATAATACCCCAATATGGATAGTTATTTAATAATGCCATCTCTTTTATATATCTATCCATTTCACTTTTTGAATTAAAGTTATGAAGTTTTGAAGCCTCTTTCATTATAGAGATATTTAAATCTTTATCTGCTTTTATCCATAATCCATCAGAGTTTTTTATACTATTTATAGGTGGGAACTCTTTATCTGTTTGATTATTTTTATCAAATAGTCTCCATTCTCCATTATATTTCCAAACAGTTAATCCTTTAAATATATAAGGAGATACTACACTGTCTATAGGTAAAGATATTAAATTCCACCCTTTTTTTAGAATTATTTTATCTTTTGAGATATTTTCGTTTTCTGGAGCTGTTTTTAACTCTCTATCTTTAAAAGTTAATGCCCAATCTCTTTTACTTTTAATCCAAAAACCATGCCATGGTTGGAGTGATATTAATTTGGATATATTATTCTCTTTCATTTTAATCATAATATTTCTATTAGGAGAATACCCTTGCCATCTTTGAGTATTGGCATTAAAGTGCCAAACTTGTTCAACATTTTTAGATTTAAATTTAGACATATTAATAGGAGTAGAAGAACCTATTAATTGCCACCCTTTTTTTACTAATAGAACAGAACTAGCTTCTAGTGTATAAAATATTAAAATAGTTATAAATAGTACTTTTTTCATAATTATATCCTTCTATTTAAATATAACATTATAGCATTAAAAAGAACTTTTTAATATTTAATTGAGGCATTAATATCTTTAGCTGATATTTTTTTTGTATTTAAATTATAATATAAATTTTTACCAGATATTTTACTCTCATTCATATCTATAGTAAAACCTCTATTTGTATAGGCTATTTTATCTTTTATTCTATAGTTTAAATCATTTGTCCAAAAGCTAAAACCATCATCTCTTGTTAACCACACATTACCCTCTAAATATATAAAATCTTTTATATAAACAGCTTTTTTTGCTAGTAGATTATGAATTTTTTTGTGAGTTATATTTATATCCATAAGATAAAATGAGTTTTTATCTTTTATAGCTTCTTTAGCTATTAATTGATTTTCTATTCCATTTTCATCTATCTCTAAAAGAGAGAAATTTTTAAAATATACCTCTTTTGAAGAGTTTGCTTCTATAGCTTTTATACTATTTGGTTTTTCTGTAAATATAAAAATAGCAATAACTCCTAATGCTAATAGTAAAATATACTCTATTCTTAATGCCATAACTTTAAATACTTCTCTTCTAAGCCTTCTAATATAATTAGTCTCTCAATCATCTCTCTTACAGCTCCATCTCCACCATTTTTAGATAGTATAATAGTATTATCAATATCTTTAACATAAGAAGAGGCATTATTTGGAACAAATGATATTTTAGATGAGTTAAGCATACTATAATCATTTAAATCATCACCAATAGAGGCTACACTTTCCATAGTCAAGTTTAACTCTTTTAAAAGGTTTTCTAAAACCTCTTTTTTATTATCTACTCCTTGATAGAAGTGTTTAATTCCAAGTTCTGTAGCTCTTCTTTTAACTATTTTAGACTTCCTTCCTGTTATAATAGCCACTCTTCTACCAAGTTTAATCCAAGATGATATAGCCAATCCATCTTTTACACAAAATGATTTAATCTCATCTCCATTTTGAGTATAGGTAATTTCTCCATTAGTCATTGTTCCATCTACATCTAATACTATAAGTTCTATACTCATAAAACCCCCTTTGTACTAGGAACTGTTCCAATACTATTTTTAACTAAAGCCCTTCTTAATGCAACAGCTAAAGCTTTAAATGATGCTTCTACTTTATGGTGTCTGTTTTTTCCTCTATTACATATTAGATGAACAGTTAAATTGGCATTAAATGTAAAAGCTCTAAAAAATTCTTCAACCAATTCAATATCAAATGAACCGATTTTTCCCTCCATTGGCATATCAAAAACTAAAAATGGACGGTTAGATATATCTAAATCACAACTTACAGATGCTTCGTCCATAACAACAGTAGCATTTCCATATCTCTCTATACTTTTTACGGGATATACAGCTTTAGCAAAAGCTTGACCTAAAACTATTCCAATATCTTCAACAGAGTGGTGGTCATCAATATGGGTATCTCCATTACAAGAGACCTCTAAGTCGATATGAGAGTGTTTTGAAAGTGCTTCTAACATGTGGTCAAGAAACCCTACACCTGTATCTATTTTAGACTCTCCTAAACCATAAAGATTAAGTTTAACAGATATTTGTGTCTCTTTTGTCTTTCTTGATATTTCTATCATTTTACTTCCTAATTAAAAATATTGTGTAGAATACACTCTTATACCTAATGCCAAGTTTATTTAATAATTAAAATATTTTTAAATATATGATATAATATATTAAAATTAAAATATATCAAGGTTATTATTTTGAAAAAATCTGCATTTACACTTATTGAACTTGTTTTTGTTATTATTGTTTTAGGTATTTTAGCCTCTATTGCTATGGATAGTACAGATAGAGATTTAAAGCAGGAGGCAAGTGAGACTATTTTATCTCATATACGATTAGCTCAACAGTTGGCACTAAATGATAATAAACATAGAGGCGATAATAATCCTAAATGGCAAATGTCATATTGGCAGTTTGCTATGAAAAGGTGTGGAGATGATATTGCATATAGAGTAGGCTCAGATATAAGTTTAGGGGGAGGTGGAGTAAATGGTTTAGGAAAAAGTGAATCGGCTATTAATCCAGCAGATGGTAAATATATTTTTTCAACAAACTGTTCATCTTTAGCAAATGATGAGACACCATCTGTGCTTTTAAGTAAAAAATTTGGTATAAAAAATAGTGGAGTTGTTCCAAGTGGAGGTTGTACTACAAAACAGATACTTTTTGATTACTTAGGTCGTCCCCATTTTAGAAATACAACTTATACTACTCCTTTTTTTCAAAATATTATGATGGAAGATTGTAATTTAACATTTACTTTACAAACAGACCAAGATAATGATGGAAATCCTGATAGTTTTACTATAACTATTGAAGCAGAGACGGGATATAGTTTTATTGTAGGACAAGAAAATTCCTAATATAATTTATATATATTATAGTAAGGCTAAAATATTAAAATATGTAATTATGTAAAAAAAATAAAAAAAGTAGAATATTTGTGGAAAAACCCTTGACAAGAGAAGATAATTTGTCTATAATACGCGTCCACAAACACAGAGACCTCTTAGAGTTTAAGAGTGAGAGTTTGAAGGAAAAAGAAATGGTCTTTAACAACCGAATATAAGTAAA
>Ga0256842_1002152_pt1 | contig 14588 bp, 12 predicted proteins | sample 4559240metaG_FD_185973 | JGI IMG/M metagenome (GOLD analysis project Ga0256842, IMG submission 185973) | Hydrothermal vent microbial communities from Guaymas Basin, Mexico - 4559-240 | ecosystem: Environmental > Aquatic > Marine > Hydrothermal vents | place: Mexico: Guaymas Basin | collected...
TCATATCTATCTTCTCCTCTTTGTTTTTAGACCTCTGGTCGGGGTAATAAACCCGCCCTTTCAGCAATTTCAGGGACCTTATGTTCCCATTCTATGGCCATTAAATGGACTCCAGCAACTCCTTTTAACTCTTTAAACTCTTCTATTTGTTCGCAGGCTATTTTAATTCCTTCTTCAGCAGCTTTTTCTTTTCCTGCAGCCTTAAGTCGTTTTATCAGCTCTTCAGGAACATCCATTCCTGGGACCTTGTTCTGCATGTATCTAGCCATGCCAACGCTCTTTAATGGTGTGATCCCAGCGAGGATATATACCTTTTCTGTAAGTCCCATATCATTGGCCCGTTTTAACCATTCCTTAAATCTCTCCATATTATATATGCACTGGGTCTGTATAAAATCTACCCCTGCTTTTATCTTTTTTGCAAGTCTGTAGACCCTCCAATTATATGGTTCAGCAAATGGATTGGCAGCAGCGCCTATAAATATTTTTTTAGGCGGAACGTCTATATCATCTCCTCCTTGAAATTTGCCCTCATCCCTCATTTTCTTTACCATTGCTGCTAATTGCATAGAATCCAGGTCATACACTCCCTTTGCCTGGGGATGATCTCCAAATTTTTGGTGGTCCCCTGAAAGGCAGAGAATAGTTCGGATACCCATTGCATATCCGCCTAATATATCAGACTGCATAGCTAATCTATTTCTATCTCTACACACCATTTGATAAACAGGCTCTAATCCTTCTTCCAGGCAAAGTAGAGAGGTCACTAAGCTTGACATCCTTACAATAGCGGTCTGATTGTCTGTGATATTCACTGCATCCACATATCCCTTTAAATATGACGCCTTTTTCTTTACCTTTTCTATATTAGCTCCTCTAGGAGGTCCGAGTTCCGCAGTAAAAGCAAAATGTCCTTCCCTTAACACCCGTTCCAATTTGCTGCTTTCTTCAATATTTCTCTTGTACATTAATATCCCTCCTATTTTTATTTTGAAGAAGAAGTATCATATAGGTTCTCATACCCTGGTTGTATAACTGTCCTTGGCCTTTGATTTTCCCAATTATTGGCAGGGATCACATCCATTATTTGATCAAGTCTACCTTGCTTTTCCAATCTTTCATAAATCTGGTACCACGCACATGGTTGGTTTTCATCTATTTCACATTTTCCTTTATTAGTGCCGCCACATGGTCCATTAAATAGACTTTTGGCACACATAGTAACAGGACATATTCCGCCAGTAATACCAAGTACACAATTACCACATCCACGACACCTTTCTTCATACCATCCAACGGCCCTATTAATCCCTATAAATGTAGTATTTACTGCTGGAAATACTGGTTTTTCTGGATACACTTCTGATAAAAACTGAACCCCTGCTCCGCACGCCATGGACAAAAATGCGTCATACTGGTCTGCCACATCCTTTATTTGTTCTAAAAATTCTTTGTCGCATTGGCGTTCCAAGGTTATTCCATCAAAGGAGATCTTATCTCCCATGGCCAATGACAATTCATTTTTCAAAACCTCTACCTCTTTTTCTCCACCAACCAAACATACTGCCACACATGTTCCACATCCTACAATTAGGACTTTTTTGTACGGAGAGATCATAGCCTTGATTTCTTCCAATGGTTTCCTTGTTCCAACGATCATTTTTACCCTCCTGGTTTATGAATAACACATTAATATAACCAAACAATCCTTGTCTCTATTTGATTTTTTTAAAGAAGTTCAGTAGATTATAAACAATACTTACCTCATGAATTTATAGTGACACATAACACAAACATTTTTTTTTTTAAAGTATTAAGTTAGTATTTGACAATTTTATTTTTTAAAAAACCAAAATTGATATCCCATTAAAAGCTCTTTAAAGATATCTTTGATAACCAATAATTTTATGGCTTTTTAATATTTTCTATAAGCAAAATCAAACAATTATCAAAAAATTTTACAAATTAATACATATTGGGTAAGTAAAGAACTATACTAGTGCTCAAACTGTTTTGAGGCTGGTTTTAACTATTCGAAATACTTGGTAAGTAAAAACTAGAGGAATAAGGATATAAAAGCGTTAAGATTTATTTCTTATCTTCCTCTTTCAATAGAGGCAATATCACCCGAAATGTACTGCCCTTGCCAGGAGTGCTGCTTACTTCTATTTTACCACCTAAATCATCAACTATGCCCCTTACTATGGATAAACCCAATCCAGTCCCAGAAATTTCTTTTGTCTGTTCATTTCTTATTCTATAAAATCTATTAAAAATCTTATCTAACTCTTCTTTATCAATTCCAATTCCTGTGTCTTTCACCTCAACTATTCCCTTATTATCCATTCTTTTTGTAATAATGGATATTTCCCCTTTCTCAGGCGTATATTTTATGGCATTGTTAACAAGATTATCGAAAAGGATCTTAAGTGCCCTGGGATCGGCCTTTATCTTAAAATCTCCATTTACATCTAATTCCAGGGTTATCTTCTGGTTTTTGATCTGTGCCTGATCCTTCCAATCCTCAAAAAAGGAACTCAAAAATTCTCCAATATAAATCTCTTTAATGTCCACATAGACCTTTCCAGACTCTATTCTAGATAGGTCCAGAAGTTTTTCTATGAGCTCAGTAAGCACCCTGGTCCTCTGCTTTGCCTTTTCCAATATCCTTTTATCGGCCTTAAATTCAGGATCTTCAAAAAGATCCTGCAAAACCATGGCAATTTGTTCATGAATTGTGGAAAGGCTACCCCTGAGTTCGTGAGAAACTTTGGCCACAAACTCAGACTTCAATTGATCCAATTTTTTTAATGGAGTTATATCCACTGAAATTATGACATACCCCAGGAATTTGTGGTTTTTGGCAAGGATACTATTTTTTTTTACAAGTAGATATAAATCATCAGATATCTTAAATTCCTTTGAGTCTCCTTCATACTCATTCATCTCTGTAGAAATAAAATTTATTATGGAAGGATCCTGTATGTAAGAAGATATATTTTTTCCAAGCTCTATATCCTCAGGTATATTAAAATGTTTTCTAATTGTAGGATTTATAAGCACCACTTCCATTTTGTTGTTGGTCACCAGAACGCCGTTTGGAAGTGCCTCTAAGATTGTCTTTAATCTACTTTTTTCAGTAATTAAATCTAAAAGTGCATCCTGTTTTTCCTTATCTAATCTATCCTTTTCTCTCTTTAATCTTATGTTCTCAATGGCCCTACCAACAACAAGTAATATATGTTCTTTGTCAAAGGGCTTTGGTATAAAGTCATAAGCACCTTGCTTCATTGATTCAACAGCAATCTCTAATGTGGCGAAACCAGTAATAACAATTACCATAGTCTCAGGATACTCTTGTTTTATAATCTTTAATACATCCATTCCATCTATTCCAGGCATCTTAAGGTCTAGTAACACCAGATCTATAGTCTGATTTTTCATTATATCCAATGCAACTTCACCAGATTCTGCTACATATACTTCACAATCAAGTCTTTTTAAAATCCTTTTAAGCGCTATCCTTATATGTTCTTCATCATCTACTACTAAAATTTTAATTGACTCCATCTTAAATTACTCCACATCTAAATAGAAATCTCTTGATTAAATTTAGGGTTATACGTATTTTATTGCGAGACAGGAAGATCTATTTCAAAACATGCACCACCATCTTTTTTATTATAAGCAAATATTTTGCCCCCATGACCTTCTACAATCCTATAAGCAATGCTTAGACCGAGCCCAACCCCTTCCCCCTGTTTTTTTGTTGAAAAAAATGGATCAAAGATATTGGGTAAAATATCCTCGGGAATCCCTGGGCCAGTATCACAAAATAAGATTTTAATTGTATTTTTATCTTTCAAAAAATTTGTCTTAATGCTTAAGACCCCTTTACCTTCCATTGCCTGGGCTGCATTCCAGATAATATTCATAAAAACGTGATTTAACTGTTGGAGATCGCCTTTTATCTCTGGGATGTTGTCAGTATAATCCCTAATTATTTCAATTGACTTAAATAAGGGATGCTTTTCCAGCAAGAATATAGCCCTATCAATGATCTTATTCACATTCACAAAATAATCTTTATTATTTGAGCGTCGTGAAAATTCCAAAAGTTCTTTTACTATATCTTTACACCTTCTGGCATTTTCAAGTATCCTAATTAGATCTTCTTTTATGTGCTCATCTAAATCTTCTTCTAATAATAGTTCAGTAAAAAGAAGTATGCCACTTAAAGGATTATTTAATTGGTGGGCAACACCTGCTGCCAGATTTCCAATAGCTGCCATTTTTGACGATTGATAGAGCTGCATCCTAGTCTCTTCTAATTCTTTTTCCATCTTCAGGGTTTCACGTAGGTCCCTAAAGAATCCAATAGTTGCGACCTCTACACCATTTTCATAGACAATAGAGGCATTTAGCTCAACTGGAATAATTTCTCCATTTTTTGCAACCAGATTCACCCTGTATGATTTTAATTTTCCAGGCCCTCCATATTCCTTACTTCTGAGTTTTTTCATAACATCCCTTGCACCATCTCCAGGATATAGGTCTCTAATATCAACAGAGTTTAATGCCTCCTCCCTTTTATAACCCAATATTTTCGATGCAGCATCATTAAAAATAAAGATTTTTCCCTTTTTATCAGCGGCAATAACTGCATCAACTGCACTTAATATTAAATTATGTAGAAACGTATTGGAAAGATATAATTTCTTTTCAAGCTTTCCTATCTTTGTTATATCAAAATCCAATTTGACCATACATGGATCACAATCCGTACCAACCAAAGGAAATAGTGTGACTTCTTCCTCCATATAAAGATTCTTTAAATCTTTTCTTTTTTCTTCACCATCGAGCAGTTGTATTATTTTGCACTTAGAACAAGGGGTATCTATACCATAATAAACCTGGTAACACTTTTTCCCCACCATATCCTCGCCATAAATATCTTTCGCAAAGTCATTTGCTGCAACAATTCTAAGTTCAGGAGATATAACTACCAGTTCCCTGGGAATAGAATTAACTATTGCTACTAAATATTCCCTTTCCTTTTCTGATATCATTTTTTTACCTTTTATCTAAGTACTTTTTTATTCACTCTATCAATGAACTGAATATGTGAATAACCTTTTTCTTTTGCCTTATCATATTCCATATAAGCTGTATTTAAACATTTTTCACAACAATTTATAGGCGCTTCTATTGCAAGGCAATTTTTTACACGACTGGAACTGCTTTCAATTTTTAACACTCCCCTGCAATTTTCACAGTCTAGTATATATTCTTTTTGCCTTTCAACAATATATGAAGTATCGTAAAATATCTCTTTATTTCTTACAATCCAATTTCCATCTTTCTCTAAGGTTATACTTGATTGTGGAGGAGAAAAATAATTTTTACGGGCAGTTTCACATATTCTTTTTATATAATCCATTGTGCGTTTATCCATTTCAAATTTTTTGGGATCATAATCTGGTTCTTTTACATAGGAATAATCCAGCCCAGCAAGGGCTAAAACAATTCCAAGATTAACATAAGGCAGGGCGCCTTGAATTGAATATCCTCCTTCTAGTACCACTAAATCTGGTTTTAACATTTCACTTAATTTTGCATATCCTCTTGCAGAAAAATTCATATTTGTTATTGGGTCCGTGAAATGATTGTCCTGGCCAGCTGAATTTACTATTAAGTCTGGAGCGAAATCATCTAGTATGGGTAAAACAACGTTTTCCATGGCATATAAAAAACCTTCATCACTAGTATTTGGTGGAAGAGGGATATTAATGGTCTTCCCCTTAGCCTTTGGGCCTCCTATTTCGGAAGTGAATCCTGTACCTGGATAGAGTGTCCTCCCATCTTGATGGATTGAGATATAAAGTGTATCTGGGTCATGCCAATATATGTCCTGGGTACCGTCTCCGTGATGACAATCTGTATCCACTATTGCCACTTTTTTTACCCCATATTTTTCCCGTAGGTATTCTATCATAATAGCTTCGATATTGATATTACAAAATCCCCTCCCACCATGAACTACTTTCATTGCGTGGTGTCCAGGAGGTCTAACCAGGGCAAAGGCCTTATCTTCCTTTTTCTCCATAACCAATTTTCCGGCTTTAATACACCCTCCTGCTGAAATTAGATGGGAATCTGTTATATTGCTCAAAACATCTGGAAAACAAAAATGAACCTTTTCTATCTCCTGTCTTGAGGCCAATTCTGGCTTATATTCCCTTATTCCAGGAATATCAAACACCCCTTCTTCCTTTAATTGATCCATTGTATATAATAGCCTTTCTTGCCTCTCTGGATGTGTTGGAGAAATAGCCCAATCAAAGGCAGGAAAAAAAACTACCCCTAACTTATTTTTTACCTGTTGCATACACACCTCACCACGTTTTCATAGTCTTTACATATCCCAGGTTTTACCTGACATTTTACCCTAATATCCTGTCCCACAGTAAATACATCCTTTACCATATTCATGGAGCTCTCAAAAATTATCTCTAATTCAGATAAATCTATATCCCAGCCCAAATTTTCCCTTATATATATTGACATATTTTTTTGTATATCTTTTCTTGCTACTTTAAGATTGTAGTTTTTGGAAATATTCTCTTTTATTCCAAGTACAGGAATGGTCATTATTTTCTTCTCTGTATCTGCAAATAGTTCAGCCTGCATTGTTGGTCTGGCTATTGCCGCACCTATGGCATTTGCTACACCAAAGTATTCTGGTACAACAACAGGAAGTCCAAATTCCTTTTCAATAAATTTTTTCAAGATATTTGCAGGACCGCCCATTAAATAGATCTTTTTGGGTTCTATTTTTCTGAATTCCAGAAGTTCGTGTATGGTGTATATTGGTCGCTCATTAATTTCATCAATAAACTCAGATACCTCTTTTTTTAAAATCTTACACCCCTGTTCCACAATTCTGATTGGAGTCTCTTCCAGAGAACATTTGAGATTTTCATTTATCTTATGCATACCTTTAAAAGAGGCATCTTTATCTCCGTAAGTTTCATCGCATATGCAATTTAAAGCGTCCAAAAATGCAGGTACATCTCCGCCCTTGGCCATACAAGGACCAAGCCTCTTTGGCCCAACTTCTATCTTGTCTCCATTTACCCTTACAGCAGAATCACCACCAAGACCAATGGACTTTACCTTCATTGCACGAACTAATGTAGGCCGTTCCTTTAACCGCACATTTTCAGGTTCAATTAAAGGGACTCCCGCTGCCAATACTCCAATATCTGTTGTGGTTCCACCTACATCCAGGACAATGGTATCTTCTGTAATATCACACAGACCAAAGATTCCCATGACACTTGCTGCTGGACCTGAAAAAATACTTTCCACAGGAATACGTTTAGCAGTATTATACGGCATTGTGCCACCATCGGCCTTTAAGATGTTTAATTGAGGAGAAAGCTTAAACTCTTCTAAACACCTTTTAACAGAATCCAAAAATTTATCAAAAATAGGCCATACAGCGCTGTTGTAATATGCAGTTGCAATTCTCCGTGGAAAATTCAATTGACCTGATAACTTGTGACCTAGTGTAATAAAATCTGCCTTATCCTGGATTAACTCAGCGATCTTTTCTTCATGGACTGGATTTCTAGGAGAAAATTTTGAGACAACTGAAAAAACCTTTACCCCATAATCTAGTAAATTTGAAATTACCTTATTTGCATGGGAGATATCCAGCGGGTATATTTCTGTTCCCCTGTGATCCAGACCACCTGGTATAACCTCATAATAGTTGCCAATGGAAAATTTATGGGGATCAATCCCAGGTCCAGCACTAACTATCACTCCTACAGGTTCTAGCAAATCCTGAACAATCGCATTTGTGCATAAAGTAGTGCTTAAATTAAATCTCTCGATTTCAACACCTTTTTCCTGAGATAATATTTCTGAAATAGCCCCTCTAATTGAACCCAAAAGGTCATCTGGGTCTGTGGGAATTTTAACGTATGCCCTAACTCCCACTTCCTTATCAATGAGTACAGCATCAGTATGGGTGCCACCCACATCAATTCCAAATAACATGTCCCTACTCTCCATTTTTATTGGTTATAAAATTTATAAATACAATCAATTATATAATCTTGAACTTCTTTTTCCAAATATGGATGCATTGGAATGGCCATTATATTTTCTGATACCCTTTCACTCACTTCCATATCTCCTTGTCTGTATCCAAGATACTCAAATGCCTTTTGCAAATGAAGGGGTTTTTTGTAATAAATTGCTGTTGGTATCCCTTTTTGTTTTAAAAATTCACATAACTCATTCCTATTTTTTACTAAGATACAGTATTGAGCAAATGCAGATTGAATATCTCCTGGCACATATTGATGTTTTATTTCAGCAATATCTTTTAGACCATTTCTATATCTTTTGGCAACTTCTTGCCTCTTTGCAATTTCTTCATCAAATACCTCCATTTTTGCTAAAAGAACTGCTGCCTGAATAGTATCCAGCCTTGCATTTAAACCCAGTCTAAGATTTTCATACTTGTCTTCTCCCTGGCCATGAACCCTTATGGATTTCAACATGCGGGCGTACTTCTCTGAATTGGTAAAAACAGCACCTCCGTCGCCATAGCCACCTAATGGCTTTGCCGGAAAAAAAGAAGTGCACCCAATATCACCAAAGGAACAGGCCTTATTAAAATGATACTCTCCTCCAAAAGATTGTGCCCCATCTTCTATTAAAATCAAATTATTGTCCTGGGCAATTTTTTCTAACTCCTTGTAAGGCGCACATACACCAAATATATCAACGGCAATAATAGCCTTTGGATAATATTCCTTAGAATCTTTTTTAATTACATCTGGGATAGGATAAATAGTTGGATCCTTTTGTTTTACAGCCAAAATGGCCTTTTTTAGATTTTCAGGGTCAATGTTAAAGGTATGAGGATCAATATCCACAAAAATTGGTATTGCTCCACAAAGTGCAATCACCTCTGCTGTTGCAAAAAAAGTAAATGGAGTGGTGAATACTATATCGCCATTGCCAATGCCTGAAGCCATTAGACTCATAAGCAGGGCATCTGTTCCTGAAGAACAACAAATGCAGTGATTAGTACCAACATAGTTTGTAAGAACCTCTTCTAACTCATATACCTCTGGTCCCAATATGAATTTGCCGTGTTCAAGTACCCTGAATATATTTTCCTTTACCTTTGCTTCAATCCTTAAATACTGGGCTTTAAGGTCAATAAACGGAATTTCCATATAATTCTCCTATTCTAATTTGTTCATATATTATCTGGAGTTAGGTTTTAGAGTCAAGAAATAATTTGTTAAAATTATTCTTGCATAATATACGTTAATAACTTTATATTTAGCAAAACAACGAATTAGAATAAAGAGATCTTGATTTGTCTAGCTCGATTGATGTATATTTTTTTGATATATTAAATAAATGGATGAAAAATACAAAAAATTACTCCTTGAATGTACATGCCTTGAATGGGATGAAGGTAATAGAGATAAAAATTGGATAAAGCATAAGGTGACCAGTAGTGAATGTGAACAAATGTTTTTCAATCAGCCTCTTATTGTTAATCTTGATGAAAAACATTCAAGAGGGGAAATTCGATATTATGCCTTGCGCCATACTGATTTAAATAGAAAACTATTTATTGTATTTACAAAAAATTAGGGTTATTTCAGCTAGAGATATGAGTAAAAAAGAAAGAAAAATATATGAGGCATTGCAATGAAAAGGAAGAGTATCCCAAAATTTAAAGATGAAACCCAGGAAAGGGAATTTTGGCATTCCCATGACTCCACTGAATATATTAATTGGAATAATGGTGAAAAGGTCATTTTGCCTAAGCTCAAGCCATCTATAAAAACCATTTCTCTTAGGTTGCCAGAAAACTTATTGAATAAATTAAAATTATTGGCTAATAAACAGGGAGTTCCCTATCAGTCATTATTGAAGATGTTTTTGTCAGAAAGAGTAGATGCAGAGCTTAAAAAGTTAAGTATGAAAAATAAAGAAGAAATGGCTCAACTATAGAGTGCACTTGACCGCCATTTTGCGAGGGTTTTTGGCCTTGCTACATGGCGTCAAGGGAGTCAACTCATTATAACCATAACTTCCTTCAATGAAAAAAAGTCCTTTAGAATACATATTAAAACAATTATTATCTGGAGAATTTGTCTCTGGAGAAGAAATAGCACAAAACTTGAACATTTCCAGGACATGGGTATGGAATCAGATTAAAATATTAAAACAGCTTGGATTTAAGATAGAGTCCTCGGCTAAAAAGGGTTATAGGCTCATCTCAACTCCAGATGTATTGATTCCACCACTTATAAAACCTTACTTGAGAACAGAGAGACTTGGGAAAAAAATCTATTTCTTTGAGGAACTTTCATCAACTCAAGACAAGGCAAGGCAACTTGCTGAGGAGAGCGAAGATGAAGGAACACTCATTTTGTGCGAGAGACAACTTAAAGGAAGGGGTAGACGTGGAAGAAAGTGGGTTCATATCCCTCAAAAATCTCTCTCATTTTCTATAATTTTGAGGCCCAAACTCTCTCCCTTAGAGGTTATGCAACTCCCTCTAGTAGCAGGTGTTGCTATTTGTAAAGCAATAAATGCCTATACAAATCTACGAGCACAATTAAAATGGCCAAATGATATATTAATTAACAATAAAAAGGTGGTGGGCATATTAGCTGAAATGTCTGGTGATACAGATTTTGTTGATTACGTTATCTTAGGCATTGGTATTAACGTAAATCTGGATAAAGCAGACATTCCCCATGAACTACGAGATTACACTACATCCCTATATTTAGAAGGAGGCAAATTTCTAAAAAGGGCACACCTTTTAGGAAATATATTAATGTATCTTGAATACTGGTATGATATATACCTAAAGCAAGGTTTTAAATCTATAAGAACAAAATGGATTGAGCTCAGCAATACAATAGACAAAGATATTATAGTATTTTTTAAAGACAAAAAACTGTATGGAAGAGCCATTGACCTAGATGAAAATGGAAATTTAATTGTTTTAGATGAAAAAAATAATATTCATAATATAATGTATGGTGATGTTTCTATTCGTTCTAATACAACATAATTACAAAGGAGTTGGCAGATATGCACTATTTTACAATTAAAGATAATAGATTGTGGGCTGAAGAAGTATTAGTTGAAGATATTGTAAAAGAATATGGGACTCCTATTTACATCTATTCTGCAAGGACTTTAAAAAGGCATTATCATGCATTTGACTCAGCATTTTATGCTATACCCCACATAATATGTTTTTCAGTTAAATGTAATTCAAATATACACGTGCTTAAGACTTTAAAAGAAGAAGGCGCAGGGGCAGATATTGTATCAGGAGGAGAACTATACAGAGCACTTAGGGCAGAGATCGATCCTCAAAAAATAGTATTCTCAGGTGTTGGGAAACAGGAGCATGAAATAAAAGAAGGACTTTTTGCTGATATTTTAATGTTTAATGTTGAATCCCTAGACGAATTAATGAAGATTAATGAAATAGCACTATCTTTAAACAAAAAGGCCAGGATAAGCTTTAGGATAAATCCAGATGTGGACCCCAAAACACATCCTTATATATCCACAGGACTCAAAGAGAATAAATTTGGCATTGATATAAACGATGCAATATATGCATACAAGTCTGCCAAAGAATTAAAAGGAGTAGAGCCAATTGGTATAGATTGCCACATAGGTTCCCAATTAACTGAAATAACGCCTTTTTTAGATGCATTGGAAAAATTAAAGATCCTTTACTCAGAACTAAAGGAAATTGGGATAAATATAAAATATTTAGATCTTGGAGGAGGTCTTGGCATACAATACAAAGAAGAAGAGCCACCCCATCCAAAGGAATTTGGAGAAGCCTTATCAAAATCCCTTACAGGATATCCCTTAACACTTATACTTGAACCTGGAAGGGTTATTGCTGGTAATGCTGGAGTTTTAGTTACAAAAGTGATCTACACAAAGGAGACTGAAAATAAAAATTTTCTCATTGTTGATGCTGGAATGAATGATTTGATAAGACCTGCGTTATATGGCTCATATCATAGAATTTCAGAGGTCACCCCAAAGGGAAGGCCTCCTAAAAAATATGATGTGGTTGGCCCAATTTGTGAGAGTGGAGATTTTTTGGCCAAGGATAGGGAACTTCCAGAGATCCACGCTGGAGAGCTACTTTGTGTATTTTCTGCTGGTGCCTATGGATTTGTCATGTCTTCTCAGTATAATTCAAGGCCAAGGGCTGCCGAGGTTATGGTATCTGGTGATAGTTTTTATCTAATCAGGGAAAGAGAAACATACAGGGACCTTACATATTTGGAGGAAAAAATTAATTTTTAATGTATAAATAAACTTAATCGGTTTGGTGTAAAATTTTTTGTAATTTTAATCAAAAAAGGAGGGGATAGCGATGAAAAGCAACAAGTTTTCAACGTCTTCAGGATTAATTTGTATAGCAATAATTATATTGTTATTTGCAACTCAAGGTTTTACAAAAGGTGTTACAAATTGTGAATCCTGCCACGCAAAAATTTCACCAGGGATAATTAAAGATTTTCACAAAAGTAAAATGTCCAAGGCTGGATTAAATTGTGCTACTTGCCATGGCAGGGCCCACAAATCTGCTTCTGATGCTAATAAAGCCCTGCTGCCCACTATTTCAACCTGTAAGAGGTGCCACAGAAAACAAGTAAAACAGTACATGAGTGGAAAGCATGCCCTGGGTCTTTTGCCTATTTCAGCTTTTCCAGATTTTGCCCACAAACATCCAAAAGCATTTATTGCAGGACAAAAAGGATGTAATGGTTGTCACAACCTTGGAATCACTGACAAACACGTAAGAAATAATGAATTCAGAAAATATTATAAATACGGCATGGATTGTCAAAACTGCCACACAAGGCATGCCTTTTCTGTTAAAGAAGCAAAAGAACCTGAAACATGCGCAAGTTGCCATACTGGCTTTGATCATGCCCAGTGGGAATTCTGGTCACATTCCAGACACGGCATAGCTTATCTCACAGATAGAAAATCCCATAGAGGTCCTACATGTCAGGATTGTCATATGCCAGATGGTAACCACAGGGTAATGACTGGATGGGGATTTTTAGCCCTGAGATTACCTGAAAAAGATAAGGAGTGGCTGGGTTATCGGGTTACAATTTTAAAAGGCCTTGGGGTATTAGACAAAGATGGAAAACCTACGCCTAGGCTTGAACTCGTGAAAAAGGCAAACATGGCAAGGTTAGATGAAGCTAGTTTTAATGCTGAGAGGACTAAGATGTTAAAGAGCTGCGAAAAATGTCATTCTGCCAATTTTGCAGAAAATAATCTAAAAAATGCAGACATGATGATTAAGGCTGCTGATAAGATCTTTGCAGAGGCAATTGAATTGGTAGCAGGTCTTTACAGAGACGGAATTATTCCAAAGAAGACCAATATGGCAACTTGGCCTTATCCAGATCTTCTAACATTTTATGAAGTCAACACCCCTATTGAACAAAAACTATATGAAATGTTCATGGACTATCGTATGAAGACCTTCCAGGCAGCATTTCATATTAATCCCGATTATACAACCTGGTATGGCTATGCAAGGATGAAAGAAACCCTTGTTGAAATGAAACATCTGGCAGAGCAGATGAGAAAGAAAAGATAATAAATAAGCAAAAGTAAGGCTTATTTAAAACTCCCTCTTTTCTCTTTGAAGGGGAGAGAGGGAGTTTTTTATTGAATTTATTTTGTGGTTATTTATACATACATGTATAATGATGATAACTTGACTAGTAAAAAATATGTTTTAATTTTTATAAATATAAAAAAAATTTTAAAGGGGGGAAGTATGAGTTTTAAAGTTAAACTTGGTGTAGGATTAGGAGTTATTTTGGCAATCTTTGCTTGTATTTCTGCTTTAAATCAGGTCAAATTAAAAACAATGCAAAAGAGTGTTGTGGATCTTTTTAGGGGAGATATATTTGCCCTTGAACTTATGTCAGACGTAAGACCTACTATTTCTCAATTTAAACATTTGGAAAAAGATTTGGTGTTAGCAGTGGAGGATCCTTTAAAATTTAAAAAAATGGAAAAAAAATTATTAGAACAAGCAGGAGAGATAAATGACTTTTTAGATCTTATGTTGGAGGATGAACACCTTAACAATAAACAAAAAGATATGATAAAAAAGATTAAAGTAGGATTCAATCAATATGTCAGTCTTATAAAAGAATTAATTTTAAAGGCATCTGAAAAAGAATATAGTATCACTCAAATGAATAGGAAACTTAATGCTCTTAATAAAAAATTTTTTACAATAGATAAAGGAATAGAAAGTATTTATCAGGACATCCAAAGAAATATTGAGACTGATATAAAAACAGCAGCCATTACTGTTGTTTCAATCCAGAAACAGTCTTTATTGGGGTTTGTAATAAGTTTTATTATTGCACTTATAGTTGGAGGAATTTTGACCTATTCAATAATCAATCCTGCAAAAAAAATGATTGAATTTGCTAAAAAGGTGTCTGAAGGCG
>Ga0256842_1002153_pt1 | contig 14578 bp, 9 predicted proteins | sample 4559240metaG_FD_185973 | JGI IMG/M metagenome (GOLD analysis project Ga0256842, IMG submission 185973) | Hydrothermal vent microbial communities from Guaymas Basin, Mexico - 4559-240 | ecosystem: Environmental > Aquatic > Marine > Hydrothermal vents | place: Mexico: Guaymas Basin | collected...
ACGATACACCCCAACTAATAACGAATAGAAGTATAGCTTTTTAAAGTAAATAATGATTTTATTAACATAATAAGGTTTCTGTTGAAAAAGATAGAGTAAGAAAAAATTAAGAAAAGTTCCCAGAATGGGGTCTGACCCCTATGTTCTGTCGGCTGGGATTACTTCAAAATTTTAGAGACTGCCGTATGACTAAGTTGAAGATAATTTGCTATTTCTGATTTTATATATCCATATTCGTATGCTTTTTTTATATTTTCATTTCTATTTATATCATGGTCTTGTTCAAAAAAAGTTTTTAATCTTTTACTTAGAACTTTAAATTTACCATCTTCTTTTATTATTAGTTTTGGGGATTTATATACTATATCAATAGCATCTAAATCCATTTCACTGCCAATATAATTTGCATACTCATCATAAGTCATATTAAATATCATAGAGTTGTTTAGTAGTTTAAAGTGGTCGTATTTATATTTCCACTGAAAAAATGACTGAAACCTATAATCTGCGACATCTTTTACCATACCTACTTTGATTGGATTTCTCTCTATATACTTAGCTACTATCCAAAAGTGTGCATCATCAAAAAGTGGGTATGATTTGTACCTACCCTGCCATAAATGACCACTTCTTGTGTATTTTTTGTTAAAGTATTTTGCGTATTTATCATTAACAAATTGCATAGCTTTTGAAAGGTTTATTTGTTTAGTCTCAAGTAATAGGTGATAATGATTTGTCATAAGACAATAAGCATGGATAATAATATCATACTCTTTAGTAAGCTTTAGTAGTAAATTTGAAAAAAAATCATAATCTTGTGGTTCTAAAAAAACAAGTCTTCGCTCTACTCCACGACTGATAATATGGTATTGTCCTGCTTCTTGATAGCGTTCTTTTCTTGGCATGTAGTATTATAGCATGAAATAGATTAATATTTTATTAAGGAAAGTTTTAAATGGGTGCCTGACACCCTTTTTTTAAATAGATTAATATTTCATTAAGGAAAGTTTTAAATGGGTGCCTGACACCCTTTTTTTTGGCATGTAGTATTATAGCGTGAAATAGATTAATATTTCATTAAGGAAAGTTTTAAATGGGTGCCTGACACCCTTTTTTAAGGAAAGTTTTAAATGAGTGCCTGACACCCTTTTTTTGACACCCTTTTTTTTATATGTTTTTAGAAAGCAAAAAAGCCTCACCAACTCCTAAGAGAAAGTGAGGCTTTTAGTTACGGAATTTATGACTCTCCGTATGTGTTACACATCTGAAGATGTGAAACGAGTAAAATAATTACTATGCTAAGAAATCTGTAAAGTTATCTACAGTTAATTTAGAAGTATCAGAAACACCATTTAATGTTGCGATTAATGTAAGTTCACCTGCAGCAATTGCTGTACCACCTGCAGTATCACCATCATTTCCTTCATCAAATCTATAAAGACCAGAATCAGTACCATCAGAAATCACAATATAAGCACTTTCACTATCATCGAAATCCCAAATACCTGTTTCAGCATCAGCATCTTTTATAGTATCAGCTGTACCATTGCCATCAGTATCTGCTAGTCTATTAGCAACATCTGTAGTAGAAAGACTTGCTGATGTAACATTTGTAATAATATTCATACCTGCACTAATCTGAGCATCTACAGTACCATCTAATTCAAGATATTTTGTAATTGTAAGTTCACCAGTAGCATCTGTATCAATAGCAGCAGTAACTAAATCAATTTTATCACCACCAGAACCAACAGTAAAATCAGTTATAGTAATACCTGTTTGATTAAGCTTAGCACCATCAATTTTAATTGTATCTACACCATCACCTAAAGTAACAGAGATTGTACCTTCAGCTTTTAAAGTAGTAGAAGCAGAAACATCAACAGTATCATCTCCTTCACCAGCATCAATAGTAATAGTATCTACATTTGTAGTATCACCAGAACCAAAGTCACCTGCTTTTAAAGCAATAGAATCCTTACCAGCACCTGTATTGATAACAGTTGTAGCAACATCTGCTTTTATAGAAGCCAAAGTATCTGCACCAGCACCTGTATCAATATTTAATGTTGAACTTGCATGAGTAGTTTCAGAATTATCAGCACCATTAGTTAAATTTAATACAACACCAGCAGTAGCAGTAGTAGCATTGATATCATTTACATCAGAATCTAAACCACTTGTAATAGTAACTAATGAATCAGATGTGATATTTAGTGTTTGTATTTTATCTGTTGTTAATGTTGTTATAACAAGACCACTATCATTCAAGGTAGCATTATTGTCTGCACCCATATCAGCAGTATTAAGATTAATAGTTTCAATACCGTTAGCTGTTATAGTTGCTACAGTCATTTGAGTATCATCATCTATGTTTACATGAGCACCAGTTGCATTTGTATTTTGAAAATTAAGTGTTAATTCATCAGATGTACCAGTTGTAGTTGCTAGTCCAAATTTTACATTTTCATAAGTTGCAGCATTTGTTGTACCATCCATAGTATCAAAATTAATTGTTTTAGCAGTTGCAACAGCTTTTGTGATACTGTTAGTATTAGCAGCACCAGTAGAAGTAATCGTGATACTTTCTAATTCAGTTGCACCTGCTGCATTTAATGTTACACTAGCAGCTTGAGCAGAAAATACTATATTTTCAACACCTGTCATTGTTGTAGATTTTGTTTCACCTCCAAATGCAGAAAGAACTAAAGTATCATTACCTGCACCCATATCAAAAGAATCATCTTTTGTCATGTTAGCAAATATAACCATATCATCACCAATACTAGTTTTAACATCCATTTTTGTAGCTGTTACATTTGTAGCTAAGTCAACTCTAATATTACCAGTATTAGCAGAAGCATCAAAAGAAGTAAGAACTTCAGCAGTTCCTGAAGCTAAATCTAAATTATCAATTCTTAGATTCTGGTCACCATCAACAGTAATAGTTTTAAGTGAAACTCCTAAATCATCTAAATCAATTCTGCTTGCATTACCTGAAGTAGTAATAGCTAAAGTCTCAATTGCAGCTGCCTTAAAATTAATTTCTGCATTATTACTAGCATTATCAAGTGTTAATTTTTGAGTATCAGTTAAACCTGTAACAGCAGATGCATTATAAGTTAAGTTTGTAGCATTATTATTAACATTTTGAACTGTTAAATCCATTATTGAAGATACTGCTGTTATATTCAATGCATTAATTGAACCTTTATTAGTAAACGATTCAACACCAGTAACATTTGACATATTAAAACTTTGACTACCAAATTGAGTTAATGTAATAGCTTCAACATTTGCAATTGTTGGACCACTTGGATTAGCAGTACTTGATTGTTGAATAGTTAATGTATCATAACCATCACCACCATCAATAATATCAATACTTGATAATGTATCTTGATTATTACCGTTTACTGAGTTAGTTCCAATAAATGCAGTGATTGTATCATCAGCATCCGTTCCTTGAATAATATCAGCACCAGTAGTTAATTTAAGAGCATTTGCATCATTTTTAGCAGCAGCAGCCTCAGAAGCAGCATCTGAACCAGCATCAGCAGCCTCATAAACTGTTTCAGCATCAGTTAAACTCTCAGTAAGTGTAGCAGCATCAACAGTGTTGTTTTTTGCTTCTGTAAGCATTGCACTGATTAGCTCATTTTCTGAAAGTTGAGCTTGACCAGATTCGTTAACACCAGTTAATCTTCCTACCCAGTATGCTAGTCCATCACTGTCTGCATCTCTACCAAATACATTTAAGTATATAGAGTTGACAGTATCTGTTACTGAAGCATCAGCTGGAAATCTAGCTGCAACTTCTGGAATATTTCTATCTAAAAACTGATCTCTAATTTGGTCTGCAGTTAACGCATCAGAACCTGTACTTTCTAGTCTTCCTACCCAGTAGTCTAAACCAGTTTTTTCTGGTGCTCTTCCTAGTGAAGCTATGTAGTACTCTGCTACGATTTGTTGATTAGTTGTAAATGCCATATTTTCTCCTTAATATTAAGTAAAACCTAGGATATCTAGTTATTGCTAGATGTCTTTTTAGTTTGATTTTAGACATGCTAGCTTTAATATAACTAGATTGTCAGCATGCATTCCTAGGTGAAACTGTCTGTAATTATATAAAATATGTACTTAAAGTAATATAAATAGAAGATATAAAGAGGTGGTTGTATTAAATATTTCTTTCCATAGATTGATAGAAAGCATCCCATGAGATAGGTTTATAGCCCTTTAAAATCATATTTTTTTTATTTTTATACATATTTTTATTTTTTAAATATTTGAAAATAATATTGATTAAATTTTCTTTTGAGTTATCAGTAACATAATCAACAAAATCACCACCAACTTCAGGAGTAGAACTATTTTTTGATACTATTGTGATATTTGAATGGTTTAATGATTCAGCGATAGGTAAGCCATAGCCTTCATATATTGACAAATATGTCACTAAAAAAGCATTCTTATAAAAGTGATTCAAATTATTATCATCTATATTTTCAAAATGAAATATATTTTTATCTTTTAATGGGTGAGTATTTAGGTAAGAGGTGAATTTTTGAATATTCCAGCCTGTTTTACCTATAAAAACTAAATTTAGATTATGGTATGTTTCGTATAACTCTTCAAAAGCATCTAAAAGCAATGGCTGAAGTTTTCTTGGTTCAATAGTTCCAACAAATAATATATATTTTTTTGATAATATATCTATATAATTATCATTTGGTTTTTCAAATGGTTTTACTATATCTGAACCTAAATATACTACTTTAGAAGATATATCTTTTTTATAGTTAAACTCTTTTTTTATTTTAAAAAAATCATTTTTTGCAGAGTTGGAATCAAAAAAAACAAAATCACTATATTTGTAGATAGCTTTTATATATGGTGCAAAATTTTGTTTAGTTTTTTCATGTAACAATTTTGGAAATAATATAGGGATAAGGTCATATATAAAATTGTATATTTTAAAATTATTTTCTTTTAACTGTTTATATAATAGTTCTCTTTTATATAAACTATTCCAAACAGAATCTATATCAAAAAATATTTTTTGATTTTTTGATTCAAATATATCTATATGTTTAAAAGATTTGAATTTATAATCTTTTACATCTTCTAAAAACTCTTGCATCTCACTATTGGATAGTTGCATAAAGTGATTAGAACTGTTTATGTATAGGATAACAATCTCAAAATTACCTGTAATAGCTCTTTTTAGATATTGGTTTACTACTCTTTGTATCCCTGTGTTTAAACGGTTTTGTGTATACTGAGTTACATCTATATATATTGTTTTATTTTTCATATAGCTAGTATTTTAACAATTCTGATAGTAGATTTTCATTGATAATTTTCCAAGAAAAATTATGTTCAACATAAGTTCTACTCTTTTGTATATCTGTATGTTTTTCTATGTTTAGTATATATTTGTCAAACTGATTTATGTCACACTTAGCTATACACTCATCAGGTATATTTAAACCTCTTGCACCCACATATGTACTTACTACTGGTATCCCATTTGCCATATAGTCTAGCATTTTCAAATTTGTGCCTGAGCCTGTTAACATTGGGTTGATTGCTATGGATGCGACACTTAGGTATATCTCTTTCTCCTCATCTGTTATAACTCCTGTAAAAGCTACATTTTTAGGTATATCGTAAGAGATAAAATAATCCCCAACACTACCAATAATTATAAATTTATATTCTTTTAGCTTAAGTGCTATCTTAAAAGTCTCCTCTACTGCATCTATATTTGGCTGATGCCAACTTCCCATAAAAAGTATAATTTTCTCATTTTGAAAATCATACAATCTATTTTTCATTTTTCTATCTTTTAGTGAAATGTATGGAACTGTATTTAGGTCAACTCCATTTGGCACTACAATAGATTTTTTTAAATCTAATTGATATAATTCAGACATAGTATGAGCATCTTCGATAGCACATACAGTTGTAAAAGTTGCATTTATGCAGGCTTCTTTTTCCTCTATAAATAATTTTTCTAACAGTTTTTTGTTATATATAGTATCTTTTAACATCTGTTTTTTTAGATTATATTCTACATTTTGTGATTCATGGATAATTGGAATACTGGTATGTTCTTTTAAAAGTTGATATGTGTATGGTTGAACTGAAATAGCTATAAATGAGTTTTTAGAAGAGTTTTTTATAGCATCTACAAAAAGTGGTGTTTCATTATATAAATATAACATAGCAATATCAGTTATTGGGATTCCTGACTTGTTTTGCATCTCTAACTCTTTTAATTCATGTGATATAGACTTTGGTACCCTTATCTCACAAAAATCTGGAGTTATTTGAGTTTTTATATGTTTTTCTCCACTTGGAACTATACATATAACTTCTATTGTAAATGTTTTTGCTAACTCCTTATATAGATAAAAAACTCTATTTTGTCCACCACCCCTTGGTGGATAGATAGGGTATGTTGAAACAACTGTTATCTGTTTTTTCTTTTCTGAATTGCTTAATAGTTTTTCTATTGTATTTTTCCAAGTTATATTTTGAACAGTTTTATATACCTTTTCTCCCATCTGTTTTGTTAGAAGTGGATTCTGTGATAAATAATCTATACTTTTTGAAAGTTCTTTTACATTTGGTTTAGAGACTAAACCTGTTACTTTGTTTTCTATAAATTCACCAACTCCACCAGAATCTAAAAAAGTTATAACAGGTTTTTTACACATAGCAGCTTCTATGGTAATAAGTCCATAATCTTCATCATAAGGGATAAAAATAACTCCATAAGCTTTTGAATAATATTTACTAAGAGTTTCATCACTTATATAACCTAAAAATTCTATGCGAGAATCCTCTTTTGCTAGTTCTTTTAACTCTTTTTCTAGTGGCCCTGAACCAGCTATTTTTAGAGGGATAGATGTAGTTGAAGCCATATATGCTTCTACAATCATCTGAATTCTTTTTGCTCCATCAAGTCTACTTGCTGTAAAGAAATAATCATAAGATATACTTTCTAATTTTGTAAGATTTGATGGATGATATATTTTTTGAATTAATCTATTTTCTGGAAAATACTCTTTTCTGTCTATTACAGTCTGAGATATTGCTGAAAAACTACTAATGTTTTGCATAGCCCTCTTATCTAAAAAATGGATAATTTTTCTTATGAATGGTGCTGGAAACTGATAGGTACTACTTGGAACTGTTTTATCTAGTTTTAATTCAAATAGAGAATCAAATAGTTGTGTTATAGATGTATCCTTACTATTTAACAACTCTATAATTTTGTTTACTTTTGGATGTTTTGATGAGTATGTTAATGGTAAAGCTGTAAAATGATAAGTATCGTATAATCCTCTTAAACAATGTTGAAGATATATATGGTGGTTGGAATGTTCTACCATCCATGCAGGATACTTTGTAGAGATAATCATATCAAAATGTGATAAATCAAGAGTATAAAACTTATAATATGATTCAACTAAGTTCCAAAAGCTATCCTCTTTTATAGGTATTTTAATTAATTCACATTGGTTTGTAGTGTTTTTATTTATATACTCTTGCATACCCCACCATAATTTTTCAGCGCCACCTATACCAAAAGGTATAGGACTTGGAGCGATAATTACTATTTTCATTAAAAAATCTCCTGTGATACAATAGATATATTAAAGGCTAATACTCTATCATCATTACTATCGGATTCAAATAATAATGGTGTAAAATTAGAATCAGCATAAAATTCTAATTTTACATTCTCTTGGGCTTGTGTATTTTTAAATATATATTTACTTAATGATTTTTTATTTGTAAATAAAAGCTTTTTATCTATCTTTGAATTTACCAAAATTGTAATGTTTTGATTTTGTTGAGTGTACGATGGGATATATGAATTTATATCTAACTCTAACTCTTTAACATTTGTTAAATTTAGATAACTATATGGTTTTGACCATCTATATTTTTTGCCATCTAGTGATTCTTCTTGATAAAAATCTTGACTAAACTGTATAGAGGTCTGTGGTTTTTTATGTGAATATTTTTTAATCTCTTTATCACTACACACAACAAAACTAAAACCATATAAGTTAAAAAAAGTATTTACTGGTATGTTTGATTCATAAGCTTTATGTGTGCAAAATTGACTTATATTAAAAGCATCTAAAAATAGTTTATTTGACCTATTTTTTTTTAAATATTCTATAAGCTTTGGTTCTAAATAGGAAACGGCATAACTTTCATTTTGTTTTATAATTTCATCCAAATCATTCATAATACCATATGGAGTGTAGGTATTTACATTTTGAAAGTATTGTTTAAACCTTTTAGTTGTTATCTCTTCAGATTCCATTCCAATATGACCATCAACAATTGAAAATTCTTTTCTTTTTTCTTTTGTCATTCCATTGTATTTTATATCACCTGTTTCAATACCATGAATCATTGTTCCATCTTCTTTTAAAAGATATTTTAATCGTTGAATTACCAAATCTTTATCTTTAAACTCTATATGACCAAAAACATCTGATGAAATTATATAATCAAAGTTATTTTTATATTTATCAAAAAAGCTATCAAATATATCTAGTGAATATGCCTCATTATAGGAGTTTAAATCTATCGCATTTTTTATTGCTTTTTTAGATAAATCAACACCAACTATATATGTTTCTAAGTTTTTTAATATCTTAAATACTCCACTTCCACATCCAAAATCCAATATAACTGAATTTGGTTTTATATAATCATAAACATACATTTGCTTTAGATTTAAGATATTGTACTCATATGCATTTATATTGTGAATGTCATAACTGACATCGTGTGCAAATTTATCTTTATAAAATTCTGTTACATTTTCAATTCCACAAGTTTGATATGTTATATTTAAGTTTGTATCCATTTTATTTATTAAATCCTAGTTTATTTTATATTTATTTAACACTTTTAATCTACTATAAATAATTAAGCTTATTTCCTAATAATTTTTTTACAACATTATCCCAGCTAATATTTTTTTCTTTGTATATTTTCAATCCATTTTCCCCTAACATTTTAGCTTCTTTTTTATTACTGTAAAGCCAATCTAATTTTTGGGCAATAATTTTTGGATCTGGTTGAGTAATAAAACCTGTTTCATTATCTATCACAAACTCTAATGAACCACCAGAATCTTTACATGTGATAACTGGCTTAGATGACAACATAGCTTCTAAGGTTATATATCCATAATCTTCATCATATGGAGCAAAAAATACACCTAAACTTCTTGCATAATAGGTCTCTTTCTCCTCTTGTGAGATATAACCTATTAGTTTTACTTTATGTGATATATTTAGTGATTTAATAAGATTCTCATAATTATCTTTTTGTCCACCATCACCTGCAATAATTACTACAATATCTGTTTTTGTATATTGCATAGCTTTTATTAACAAATCCTGTCTTTTTAATTCTTCTAATCTACTTGGACAAAAAATATAATTATAACTATCTTCACAATAAAATTTATCTTCTCTATATGGTGGATGATAAATCGGTGTTGAAGTTATGTTGTTATACTTTAATAATCTATTTGAAATATTTTGACACATACTAAATCTTTTATCTATCTTTAAAAATTCTTGAATATCTGTTTTTTTTATTTTTTCTTTTAAATTTTTATCTTCTAATGTAGCTATATTTTCATTATATAATTCATATACTGATCTATGTTGATGCATTAACCATAATACTTTATTTTTATGTTGTACATAAAAAGCAGGAAACTGCAAAGCAATAACCATATCTATATGGTGTCCATTAAAATTATTAAAATCTTGATTTTTCCAAAAATCTATTAAATCATCAATATACTCCACTGGTGTAAATTTGAATGGGATAGTGACAACTTCTACTTGATGACCAAATTTAATTAAAGCTTTTTTTAAACCTTGTGTCATTAACACCGAGCCACCATCTATAAATGGCACTTGAATAGAAGCTATAATTATTTTCATATTTTATAACCAATAACTACTAAATCTCTACCTATATTTATGTAATCATCAATACTATCAAACTTAAGATGATCAAAATTTGTTAATATATCTTTATCTAGTATTAATGATTTTACTTGAGAAAAACCAGATTCTATAACTAAAAATTTTAATGTTTGTGGATGTAATGGACTTATATGTGTAGGATCTAAATAAAAATCTGATGAACCAACCAAAATATTTCTAGGATTTGGTGTTTCATAAATAATCATACCACCTTTTTTTAGTACTCTTAAACTTTCTTTAAATAGTGTCATTAATATGTTGAATGGTAGATGCTCTATAATATGGAATCCTGTAATTACCATAAGCGATTCATCATCTAAAGATTTTAAATACTTTATAACATCTGTACATTCTGCATCTAAATCTAATTCTTTTGATACTGTAACCATCACTTTGTTTAAATCTATACCCTTGGTATTTTTATAGCCATTATCACTTAATAATTCTAGCCATTCTCCTCTACCACAACCTACATCTAATATTTTAACATCAGTTTTAAATTTTTCCATATAAGGTATATAAACTTTTAATTTATCTTTAATTTCTTCTTTTGAACCTCTAAATTGATCTTCAAATGAAACATAAAAACTATCGAAGTTTTCTTCTTCATCTATAATACTTAAGGTTTCTTTTTCACTTAAAATTTGATTTGGCATTCTTTTTTTAGCTTCATCTATAAGAGTTTGAATATTTTCTTTACTTATATCTATCTGTTTTCTTGCATAATTAATTGAACTCAAATAAATTTCCAATTCTTTAATATTTGCCTTAGTCTCCATATCTTCTTGTAATATTTGCACCTCTCTCATTGATGCTTTTGTTTTTATAATTTTACTTAATTCTAAATATTTATTTTCATTTTTTACTAATTTTGCTCCAACAAAATTTTCATTTTTATTTATTCGATCTAATAATTTTGGTAATGTAGCTAACATCACTATAATTTTTATAGGATAATTAATATATGGAAGTTTGTATAAAATTGCTAGAATTCGCTGTTGTCTAATCCCAGATATAGTTATATCTTGAGCTTGCCCCTCAGAAGAGTAGTGCAAAGAGGTTATTATCTCATTTTTTGATAATGAGCCATCTCTTAATTTTGGTAAATATATACTTTTGCCTTGAAAGTCAATCTCTCTATTTAATAATAGTCTATAGATATTTTTAAGAAATTCTTCATCATGGTATTTTTCTAAGTCTTTAATATTATATGTAGAAGTATTTTTATGTAAAATTAAATTACTTTTAACAAATCTAACAAAGCTACCTAAACCTATTTTTTGAAGGTATTTTCCAATTTTTTTAGCATAATTATAAAAATTATTTTTTCTATTATTTTGCAATATTGGGTACTCATACACTAAATAATCTTCTTGATTACTTACTTTATTTTTTGCTTCTTCTTTTACTTTTTCTATAATTTCATCAACTGAAAGTGTTTTAGTATTTAACTCTGACATAAATTACATCCCCCTAGCTTATTTAAAAAAATTATACTATATTGGTTGTTAAGAAATACTAATTTAGACTATTAATGAATCTAAATTATATAAAATATTATCATTTAAAAACAATTGTTCTACATCTCTAAGTTGCACCATATAATTAGAAGTTGTTATATAGTAATCATCTTCTAAATATACTATATTTAATTCATTTAGACTATTATTTAAGTAAACAATGTCATTTCCATCACCACCATCTACATAATCACTACCACCATTTCCTAAATAAAATTTATCATCACCAAAAGATGTTTCAATAATATTATCTACTTCATTATCAGTAATAGTATCATCACCAGAACCTGTAATAATATTTTCAATAATTGTACCTGTTGCAATACCTAAATTATCTATTCCCGTGTATAAATTATCATCATTATATAAATCTGTTAAATTATCAGCTATCCAATTATTATGTTGTGATTTACCATTTGCAGTACTTATATCTTGATTAATCTTAATTACATTATCTAAGGTATATTGATCAGCACTATTTATTGTGCCACCTCTTAAATCTATGTTACTATCACCAATAGTATTAGATAAATCAATAGTATCTATACCTCCTGCATCCCAAATTGTTTGGATTTTATAGTCTGTATACTTCAATGTATATATATTATTTTGTGTATTTGTAGTTGTATTTGCACCATATATTGACTGTAATGCAGCTACATCATACAAGGAATAAAAACTTGGTAAAACTTCTATATAATCCATATATATTTTTGTACTACTAAAAGATAAAATTGGGATATAATTATTAGTAGTTGTATATGACATTACTGAATGATTTGTATCATCAAGTGTTAATGGTAAAGTTTCTCCACATTCGAAGGGATGTTTTAATCCCATTGCATGACCTAATTCATGTATCATTGTTAAATATCCTTCTTCACCCTCTTCTAATCCATAATTTTCTTCTGTATTAAAATCAGTATTAAAAAAAACATCTCCCTCATAGCTAGAAATTTTTCCAGGCACAAAAGCAAACCCTGCTGTATTTTCATCCATATCAACAAGATTAAATTGGATTAATCCATTAGATGGTACTTCTTCAAAAGTTATTGCCAATAATTCGTCTAATTTTTCAATTATTGAACTAATTGTATATTTTTGATTCTCGTTTAATGTTTCCCAACCTTCTATTAATTTTTCACTATCATAATAATTATAATAATCTATTGGTATATTAGTGTTAAAACTATATGTGATATTTAAATCATCTTCCCAATGTATATTAGAATCTAGTGTTGAAACTCCATAAGTAGCTGATGTACTTAAATCTCCTAAAGAATTATTTGTTTTTGAGTATATGCTTTTATCTATATTAGAAGTATTAAAATAATTATTTTCAGCATTTTCTAAACTAAGAGAGAGGTACTCACCATCAACTTCATTTCCAACACTCTTAGCCACAACCAACATTTCACTAATAAGTTCATTTTCTGATAATTGCTCTTGACCTGCTTCATTTATACCGTCTATTCTTTGCACCCAGTAATTCAAACCTTCACTATCTGCATCTCTTCCAAATACATTTTTGTATATATTATCAACTACATTAACAGAATCTTGACCAATTGGAAATCTTTCTAATACCTCAGCAATTGTTCTATCTAAAAAATAATCTCTAATCTCTTCTATCTTTAATTTACTTTCTGATTCTATTGTACCCTCAAGTCTTCCTATCCAATAGTCTAAACCATCTTTCTCTGGAACTCTTCCTAATGATGCTATATAATACTCTGATACTATTTTCTGGTTTGTTGTAAATTCCATATCTATCAATTACCTTAACATTTATTAAAAAAATAATATTTTATTTTTTCAATAAATGTTACTTTTCTATTAACATATTTAATTAACTTTGCTGGATTACCTGCAAATATTGCATTATCTGGTACATTTTTAGTTAAAACACTTCCTGCCCCTATAACTGAATTTTTACCAACTGTTACACCACCTAAAATTATAACTTCACTCGATACCCAAGCACCCTCTTTTATATGTATTGGTTTTTCTATAGTCTCTTGTTGTCTTTGTTTATTAAAAACTTTATAATTATGACCTCTTGCTAATATTTTAACCCCATGACCAAAAAAAACATAATCTTCAATTGTAACTTTTCCTAATGTATCACCAGCATTAATTAAAGTATCAACTAAATAAATATTTGAACCCAAAAAAATATTATGATGACCAGTAAAAACTCTAAAATCACTTTCATAATTTATATTGCAACCTTTATGCTCAATAAGTTCGAAATCTTTATTTTTCATCAAACTCTTCCATTTTTAATATTTTTGGATATAACTTATTTATACCAGTAAAACTATCACCTTTATTGCCTGCAATTTCAAAGTTTGTTGCAAAATCTAACCAATGTAAACAATTGTCTAAATGATTCTCTCCTACTGTTAATGCAGTACTGATAGAGTACTTTCCAACTCCTACATTTAAATCAAAATTAAATACAATTTTATAATTTTTATTTTTTTTCAAATTATATTCATATCCTAAATTTTTACTTGTTGTACCAAATATATCCTGACCAAATTTATCTCTAATTAAAATACCTATATTTAAATTTTTTATATCACAATGTGATTTTAATTTAATTTCTAAAGTTGTAGATTCTCCAGAACTTATAATATTTGAATTTGAATTTACACCATTTATGATAACTTTAATTATTTCTACATCAAATGTTCCAAATGAATCATTATTATTTTTAAGTACCATTTTTTCTTCATTATCATTAAGCTTAGATATAAGAAAATTATAATTATTTATAATTTCTTCTGATTTTCCTTCTTTAATCATTTCCCCATGATTCAATAAAATTACTCTATCACATAATATTTTTAATGAATTTAAATCATGTGATACATATATAATTGACATATTTTCTTTCTTTCTTTCTCTTAAAGCTTTTGTACATTTTGCTGCAAAATGTGCATCACCTACTGAAAGAGCTTCATCAACTATAAGAATTTTTGGATTTGAATATATAGCAATTGAAAAAGC
>Ga0256842_1002154_pt1 | contig 14572 bp, 15 predicted proteins | sample 4559240metaG_FD_185973 | JGI IMG/M metagenome (GOLD analysis project Ga0256842, IMG submission 185973) | Hydrothermal vent microbial communities from Guaymas Basin, Mexico - 4559-240 | ecosystem: Environmental > Aquatic > Marine > Hydrothermal vents | place: Mexico: Guaymas Basin | collected...
GGCGAGCCTTGCCGCATGGAGTGCCTGTCTGAAGAAACAGGGAATGCAATCGAGGTAAGTTTTCATATTGTTCCTCCGAAAGGAGAGAAGCGTCCCCGGCAGGATTCGAACCTGCGACCTGCGGTTTAGGAAACCGCCGCTCTGTCCTCCTGAGCTACGGGGACGCTAATAAGTTATCTTAAAGTCCAGATAACTGCCCGATGGTGGTTCCCATGTGTATTCCACGTTCTCGACATAAGCAGCTGGTGGCCCTTTCTTGAGGTCTTCGAGCAGCATCTTGAGAGAACCCTCATCGCCCTCGGCCACCACTTCCACTCGCCCATCGGGCAGATTTCTTACATAGCCAACCAGCCCATAATTTCTTGCACGCCACAGCACAAAATACCTAAACCCAACGCCCTGAACAATTCCCGATATGTAAGCATGAAGCCTTTTCACGGGCTATGAATATAACACACTACCCCACGGACGTCAATCGCCCGATGTAAAACCGCCATTTTGAGCCTGTTTAGCATCAAAATGTTAACCTGAGAACGTATCCTCTGCTGTCCCTGTTTATGACCAGCATGTAAAAGCGTTATCATTATCCGCTAAAATCAGGAGGGCGATAGCATTGAAAGTCACGTTTTTAAATCCTCCGTCCATGAGAGGGCTGAGGGTGCCGGAGAGGGTGTTCGGCTGCAATTATGGGCTTTATCCCATTCCCAACGTGTTCGCTTTGACCTATGCCGCCGTGCTGGAGGAAGCCGGGCATGAGGTGAGATATGTTGATGCACCGGTGGAAGGATGGTCAGAGGAAGACCTGCTCAATTTCCTTTCGCACGACGATTCGGATGCCTACGTTTTCTATTCGGTAAACCTCTCAAGGAAGCTTGACCTTCTAACGCATTCCCTGATCAGGAGATACCGGGGCGATGTGCCGATTATCTTCACAGGGCCGGGCCCATCCTACCAGCCCTATGCGGAGAGCTACATAGTGGATGGAGCGACCTATGTCCTGCGGGGCGAAGTGGATTTCGCAATAAGGGAGCTTGTCGATAAACTTCAGGATAACCTTGACATATCGGATGTCCCGGGACTTTCGTGGAAAGAAGGAGATGCTATCCGCCATAACCCTCCGCCGCCTCTTATCAGAAACCTCGATGTGCTTCCGTTTCCGGCCCGCCATTTGATAAAACGTGAACTCTATTACAACCCGAAACTCGGGGACGCACCGTTCACCGCAATGGTCACTCAGAGGGGATGTCCCTATCGATGCAAATTCTGCGTTCCTAATTCGCAAAGCTTTTCGAGGAAACTTCAGTTCAAAGTCTGGCACGGACGGCCTGTGCCTCCTGTGGGCTTCCGCTCGCCCGAAAACGTGATAGAGGAATTCAAACTCCTCGAATCCGAGGGGTATAAGACGCTCACCATTATCGACGATGAGTTCATATTGCAGAAGAAAAGGACCATGGAAATCCTCGAAGGAATCAGGGGAACCCGGATAAGGTGGTCATGCCTCGCCCGGGCCGATTTCCTCACCGATAGAGAAGTTATAAGAGCCCTCGCAGAGGCCAATTGCGTCGAGATAGACATCGGCGTCGAATCCTTTGTTCAGAAGATACTCGATGACATCAAAAAGGACCTTGATGTCAGGACGATAGAGGTTGCCATCAGGAACCTGAAAGATTTTGGCATCGAGCCGAAACTTAACATCCTTTTCGGAGCATCCCCGCTTGAGACCGAGCAAACCATCAAATACACCTTAAGACGTGTCATCGAATTGAGACCCGGTGTGGTGATGTTTAGCATCGCCAATCCATTTCCGGGAACTGAATTCTACGATGAAGCCCGTGAGAAACGCTGGTTTGTTTACGGAGACTACGTGCCGGTGGATGTCCAGAAGGAATCGATCATAAGTTATCCCCATCTCCCAAAGAAGCGGCTGGAACGGCTCACTCGCCTCGCAAATTACAAGTATTACCTGGACCCGGTATTCCTGCTCAAAAATCTGAGGAGATTCAGGAATCCGATCGTGTTTCTTCGTTCCCTGAGAAGCTTCTGGAAAAAGCTAAGCCCGTGAAAATGCTGGTGTTACAGGAAGTATTTAGTCCTTATTATGTTGATGTATCCAAATGCAGGTTTGTTTTGATCAACGATATTGGTTTGCGCATCCGCTTGTCGTTCAAATTGCTCAGCTGGGCAAATAAATTCCCCTTCAGCAAATTGATGACGGAACGACTGTCAGCCATAACTTTGGTTGACCAAATCAAAAGTAGCTTATTTTGCATCTCCATAAATCATTAGAGCGACAAATAATCTTAGATGTTGACTTTGATTATGCACAACCTTATCCTAACTTCTGCTATGAAAGGGATTAACAAGCAGTTAAAGAAATTTTACCTTATGTATTCCAGAGATCAGGATGCCGCTCTTGAGTATCTCAGGAGTTTGGCACTTGATAATCCATTCCTTTATACGCCGCTTGGCATCTTTTTTTACCGTAGAAGCATATTTATCGAAGCGGAGATGATGTTCAGAAAGGCGATCTCCCACGATAAATTCGACTTTGTTGCTTACTACTTTCTGGGCAAGACGCTGGAAGAATTAAATAAGCCTGATGAGGCTTTTTCGATGTATGAGATGGCTTTCGCAATCTTCCCGTGGGATATCGATATTCAGCAAGACTATTATAGAATGAGACAAAAGTCTTCTATCAAGGAAACAGAGGAGCAAAAAGCAGAGGCTAAGGGAGAAAAAGAGGATATCGAAAAGATCAAGGAGATATTTTCCAATCCCGATGAAATTTTGAAAGAGCTTGAATCCAAACTTGATATCAAATTTGGAAAATAATTCCGTGAGGTTATTCCCATGAATTACAAGGCCAGAATCGAGAAGGTAAGGAGTATGTTTCCCGAACTGGGCGTGGATGCTGTGTTTATAACGGATATCTCGCGCCCGGAGCAGTCCGTGCCTAACGTCCAGTATCTAACCGGATTCACCGGCTCGAACGGTTACATCATCATCACCGGTGATACCGAAATCTTTTTTACTGACGGAAGATATGAGATACAGTCGCATCAGGAAGTTAAATGCTGTGAGATCCGGATCCCGCACGGCACCGAAAAGATGCTCGACCTGTGGAAAGAGGTCGTGCCGGAGAACAGTCGATTGGGCGTCATTGCATCCCACATGACTCTTGAGCGGTTCGAAGCCCTCAAATCAGGCTTTGCTGAGAAAAACGTCGAGGTTGTCGGCCTTAAGAACTTCCTCAGGAATCTCAGGCAGGTCAAAGACGAGGACGAAATCGCAACAATAAAGCACGCCCAGGAGATAACCGACAGACTTTTCGACCTGATCGTGAAGGAGCTGGTCAGGCCGGGCAGGATGACCGAGCTCGACCTTGCCGCAGAGATCGAATATCAGATGAAAAAATTGGGTGCATCAGGCCCGAGCTTCGACACCATCGTCGCCACAGGGGCACACACGGCCCTGCCTCATGCCGCTCCGAGAAACGTCGTAATTGAGAACAATACGCCGCTCCTGATCGACATGGGAGTCTATTTCAACGGCTATGTCTCCGATATGACGAGGACGGTCTGGATAGGCAACAACCCCGATCCAGAGTACGAAAAGATTTACCACATAGTCCTTGAGGCCCAGAAAGCAGCTGAAGAGGGCATCAGGCCAGGGATGACCACCGTTGAGGTCGATAAACTTGCGAGGGACGTTATCGCCTCGAAAGGATACGGCGACAGATTCATCCACAGCCTCGGCCACGGGGTGGGCCTGAACATCCACGAAGCACCCATCGTATCGAACAGGCCGGAAACCGCCGTGGAAGTGGTCGAAAACATGGCCTTCACGGTCGAACCGGGCATTTACATCGAGGGTTTTGGAGGCGTTAGAATAGAAGACATTGTCATCGTTCGCCATGATGGAGCGGAAATCATAACCGCTTCCCCAAAAGATAAGCTCTTGAAAATTTAACCAAGCAAGGAGGAGGTAAATTATGCCTGATCTTAGACCCGGAATGGCGATCAAGTGGAACAATGAAATTTACCTTGTAATCGATTTCCAGCACATCCACATGGGACGTGGGGGATCAACCACCAGAGCCAAGCTGAAAAACGTCCTGACGGGACAGGTCAGAGAGGTCAGCCTTCGTGACTCCGATAACTACGAGGAAATCAGGATAGACCGTCAGCCTGCGGTCCTGTCCTACATCGCCGGCAACGAATACCACTTCATGGACAACGAGACCTTCGAGGACATAGCTTTCACCGCCGAGCAGCTCGGCAAGGATATCACGGATTATTTGAAGGAAGGGATGGAAGTCACGCTTCTTTACGCCGAGGGCAACCCGCTGACCATCGAACTACCATATTTTGTTGAGCTTGAAGTTGTTGAGACTGACCCCGGTTTGAAAGGCGACACGGCGTCGGGCGGCTCCAAGCCGGCGAAACTTGAGACCGGGAAAGTGATTCAGGTGCCGCTTTTCATCAAAATTGGCGACATCGTGAAGATCGACACGAGGACCGGGCGCTACATCGAGAGGGTGAAATGATGGATTGCGAAAACATCAAACCTGAGGTCATTCAGGAACTGGCGTCAAAGGACATCACTTTCGACGCCGAGAAGATCAAGGAGTTGATGCAGCTCCTGCACGATCTGGGAATGGCCGAACTGGAGATCGAGACACCCGTGGGCTACCTGAGAATTTCCAGATACTCCGAGCAGCCGATGGTGGTTCAGCAGGCGATTCCGGCACAGCAACAGCCTGTGGCCCAGCCTGTCGCTCAGGCAGTGCCTCAGAAAGCGGAGGAGCCGACCGGGCAGGAGGCCGAAAGCGTCGATGAGAACCTGCACGAGATCAAATCCCCCATTGTGGGCACATTTTACAGGGCGCCGGCCCCCGGTGAAGCGCCGTTTGTTGAGGTCGGAGACCACGTTAATCCGGGCGATGTGCTGTGTATAGTTGAGGCGATGAAGGTGATGAACCAGATCAAATCCGATGTGGCGGGAACGATCGTTGAGATATTGCCCAAAAACGGCGAACCCGTGGAATACGGGCAGGTGCTTTTCAGAATAAGGCCGGATTGAAGTCCAATTTGAATCGAAAAATCCTGAGCCGCTGATCATGGCGGCTCATTTTTTATTGCCACCACGGAGGTGAAGGACATGGAACAGAGGAGCTACAGATATTTCGATTTCATTCTGGCTCTTTTTGTCACAGTTCTGATCGTGAGCAACATAGCTTCATCGGCCAAAATCGTCGATTGGGGATTTTCCCTGTTCGGCGTCAGGATGGCCTTTGATGGCGGGACCTTGCTTTTCCCGATCAGCTACATCTTCGGAGATGTGTTGACCGAGGTTTACGGTTACAGGAGGTCGAGGCGTGTCATCTGGTCGGGTTTCGGTGCCCTTGCCCTGACGGCTTTCGTCCTGTGGATTGTGAAAATCCTTCCGGGAGAAGCGACATGGGAACAGTATGCCGGTCAGAAGGCCTACGATGCCATCCTCGGCGGAATGACGTCCGGAGGCATCGTCATCGCCAGCCTCACCGCCTACTGGGCCGGTGAGTTCTCCAACTCATTCATAATGGCGCAGATGAAGATACTGACAAAGGGCAGGTTCCTATGGATGAGAACCATCGGGAGCACCATCGTCGGCGAGGGTGTGGATACCACGTTGTTTGTCCTGATCGCAACGCTGTTCGGCGTTTTCCCGTGGTCGATCTTCGCCAGCCTCGTCCTCACCAATTACCTGTTCAAAGTTGGCGTTGAAGTGGTGATGACCCCCGTGACCTATCGAATCGTCAATTTCCTCAAAAAGGCCGAAAACGAGGACTATTACGATTACGAGACGAATTTCAATCCGTTTTTGATCGATTTGAGGTGAAAAATGAAAGCGATAGAGCTCTTTCGGAGCCTGAAATCCGATAACATCTCAGGTGCTTCAACGCTTCTGCAAAAAACTGTCGATGGACTTCAGAAGCTTGATGGTTCCGAACTCTCAAAGTTTATCGATCTACTGCCGGAAACGCATCCGTCCATGGCTCCGATCCTGTCCCTCTGGCAGGCGCTGAAAAATGCTGTTGAAACCGGCGCATCCCGTGAAGAGATACTCCAGAGAGCCATGGATTTTCTGGAAACAGCGTCGAATTCGAGGGAAGCAACCGTAAGATTGGCCGTTGAAAAGCTCTCAACCTGTCGAAATGTGGTCACCATTTCCCATTCGTCCCTTGTGGAAGCCGCTCTGGTTCAGCTGAGCAAAAACCCGAAACTGCACGTTGTGGTGGGAGAATCCAGACCCATGAGGGAGGGGATAAACCTCGCCCGTGTCCTGCATTCCAGCGGCATCAAAGTGACGCTTGTGGTGGACATGGCTGCGGTTTACATGGTGAAAGATGCTGATTGCGTGGTTGTGGGCGCCGATGCGGTGACGCCCGACTCCGTCATCAACAAGGTGGGCACGTTTGCCCTTGCACTGGCTGCCAGAGAATACAGAAAGCCCGTTTTTGTGCTCGCCAGCGTGGATAAGTTCCTGTGCGGCTCGGCAGCGGAAAGACTTGTTATTCCGACCAGAGACCCATCCGAAATCGTGGAAAACGTCGATTTTGAAGTCAGGAACTTCTATTTCGATGTTACGCCGAGGCGATGGGTGGAAATTGTATCGGACAGCCCTCAATCCTGCGACTGATCCACCTTTCGACAGGCGATAATGGCTTGCGGCAGAAAACACAGCTTCTCAACTGTTCCTCGGGACGAGATGCAAGTCCAGAACCATGCGAACACTCAAGTTCGACCGCATAGGCTACCTCGTGGAGAAAGGTATTCCAAAAATCCCGGCGAGAGTTTAAGCTCACGCTCGTTGTATCTGACAATCGAACATTTAAACAGCCGTGATGGGGGGAGTGTTATGACCGGGAATCGGGGAGTTCTTTCAGGTTTTGTGGCATTTAAAATGCCCAGAACGGCACAAACAGCACCCTGCATCCATTGAACTCCTTTATTCCTGACGAAGTTCTATTTATGACCATTGCAGCACGGGATTTATAAGTTTTAATGAATGAAGCAAGGCTGTTGGGTATCCGGAATTCCCTCATGGAGCGGTTTTTGACCTCAATTGGGATAGGCATATCGTTATGAAAAATCACGAAATCCACTTCCTGTCGGGTCTTCGTCCTCCAGTAGTTTACTCTCTCCCAGATGGGCAACAACTTTAAAAGTTCCGATAAAACAAAGATTTCGCCCAATATCCCTCTGTCAGGCCTGACTGTCGGATCGGAGAAGGAATCGATAGCCATGTTCCGGATCCCGGGGTCATTAAAACAAATTTTGGGGTTTCTTTTCAATTCGGTTATCCGATTGCGATGGAACGGCCTCAACGTGCTGACTATGAGTGCATTTTCGATGGCCTCGACATGCTTTTTCAGAGTTCGGAAATTTATCCCCAATTCTGAGCTTAATCCTCTGAGTCTCAGAATCCCGCATCCCGAAGCTGCCAGCGCAGAAATAACGGCCATGAACCGCTCGAACTGTCCGGATGATGTCAACATCAAAATGTCCCTCTCGAACACCATGCTCAGGATGCTGTAAAGCAGATGTTTTTTGATTTCAGGGTCAGTTTCAAGGACAACGGCGGGATACCCTCCAAAGGTGATAAACTCGGCGACCAACCTGTTAAGTTGCTCGATAACGGCGTCTTGCGGGGCTGGAGGGACATCATTTACCTTGCCTTCCAAAATGAACTCTCTTACAGTCCGGCGGTGTTCCGATGTGAACCTTTCAAGGAACGGGTCCCTCGCACGCAGGAATTCGCTGAAACTGAAAGGCATAAGCCTGAAAGAAAGCACTCTGCCGGCCATCTTTGCGGCAATCTCCCGCAGTTGCACGCTTATCGAGCCAGTGAAGATAAGCTTCACCGATGTCAGGTCGAAGATGGTCTTCAGCGCATTTGCTGCATCGGGAACGAGCTGAACCTCATCCAGAAACAGAAAGTTCTGTCTGTCGACTTTCGTAAGCGTCTTTACGAATTCAAGAGGATCAGCAGCGAATTGTTCTGCCGACTTTCTGTATTCAAAAGAGACATAGACCGCATGCCCCAGACTTCTCTTTTCCACCTGCTCCTTCAGGATGTTAAGCAAAGTTGTTTTGCCTGATTGTCTTGGGCCAACTATGGCTATGGCCTCTCTTCTCCCTATGACTTTGAGGATTTTCTCCGCAATATCCCTTTTGACGATCATTGCAGCAAAAGTTTAACTTTTGTTGTATTCGAATGCAACAAAAGTCTTACTATTGTTGCGCAGGAGCTCGGCCTTTTCTCTGCACCTCCCCATGGGGCGTTTCGGGCACTAAAATCTTAATCATGGACAAACTCAAAGAGTTGATGACAGTAAATGGCCTGACGGAAGCATGGATTGTCAAGGACCTCTTGATGAACAACGGGATAATGGCAGAGCTTCATTATGACCCGGTGGCCTCCATCATGGGGCTGAATATCGGGAAATTGGGGGCTGTGAAAATCCTTGTAAGGGAGGAGGAACTCGAAGATGCAAGAAAAATTATTGAATCCGCCCTCGGAACTGATCGGGATCAAGGGCTATGAGGGCACCACCCTAATAGATTTTCCGGGCCGAATATCCACGCTGATCTTCATAGGCGGCTGCAATTTCAGGTGTCCGTTCTGTCACAACCCTGAACTTGTGCTTCCGGAGCTTTTGAAACAGACACCGACGCTCAGCATGGACGAGATCAAGGGAATCATCAAAAAGAGGAGCAAGCTGATAAGGGGTGTCTCTTTCACAGGCGGCGAGCCTTTGATCTGGAGGGGGCTTCCGGAACTCCTTGCGTGGATCAAAAACGACCTCGGCCTGCCTACTAAAATCGACACTAACGGCTATCTTCCCGATAGGCTGCGTGACGTGATAGACAGGGGACTGGTCGATTACGTGGCCATGGACATCAAGGCGGCGCCGGAAGACTACCCCAGAGCGACCGGGGTGCCCAATCTGGACTTCGGACGGATACTGGAATCGGTGGAGCTGATAAAGACTTCGGGCATCGAGTATGAGTTCCGCACTACCGCTGTGCCGACTTTCGTGACCGAGGAGACGATGCACAAAATTGGCGAGGTTTCAAAGGGCGCCCGACTTCACGCTATCCAGCAGTTCCGTAACCTTAAGACGCTCTCAGGCGATTACGCTGACATCAGGCCTTATCCCCGCTCGGTGCTGGATAAGTTAGTGGATATTCTGTCGCAATACGTCCAGCAGGTGGAACTGAGAGGGGTGTGAGTTGCAGGGGATCGGCATCGACCTCGTCGAGAATCACCGAATAGGCAGACTCATCGAACTCTACGGCTCAAAGTTCCTCAGCCGCATCTACACCGAACGGGAACTCCTCTATTGTGCCCCAAAGGCCAATAGTGTTCAGTGTTTTGCCGCACGTTTTGCCGCAAAAGAGGCCTTCATGAAAGCTGTCGGCATGGGATTGGGAGAGGTTCGATTTAAGGATGTTGAGGTTGTCAACCTTGAGACCGGCCAGCCTGAGCTGATTTTGCACGGCAGGGCGTATTCGCTGGTCGGTCAAAGGAAAGTCATGGTCAGTTTGAGCCACACGGACTGTTGTTCCGTTGCCGTTGTTGTGATATTCTAACGATTCGAGATTGTTTCTCAAATATTGCAATAACCGATTGTGTTGCATTAAAATCATTGGCATGAAACTCGAAAAAGATATTGTCCTCTACATCCTGAGGGAAGTGCCTGACCAGCACCCGTTCAGGCTCAGTCGATTTTTGTTCCTGATCGATCTGGAATACCTCCGCAGACACGGGGAAAAGCTGACGGAATTCTACTACCAGCTTTTCCCGGAGGCATTTTTCATCGAAGGATTTCCACAGTTCCTTGAGAACATCCCTGAGATAGAAAAACAGGTAGAGTATGACGAAAAGGGCAACCCAAAACGCGGCTTTTTCCGGCTCGTGAAAGACGTCGAGGTCGAACTGCCGCCCGATGTCCGCGAAGTCGTGGATGCAGTGCTCGCAAGATACGGCCAGCTTCCAGATCAGGAGCTGAACTCAGTTGTTGTGAGCTCGCCGGAATATCGAAAGTTCCTTGAAGGTGATGGATAGCCGTTGCCTTAAGTGCCCGCCTCGCCCTGTCCGACATAATTTCAGAGAGAACCGCCCAGAGATTGACCTATTGTCAGTGGAGCTTTTGGCCTATAGCGCTTCGATTATTATCTTTACAAGAACGTCAGTCTGAGGCGAGGTTCCTGGCAGTTTTACATGCGGTGATTGACAAAACATGGCTCATGGCTATAATAAAAATTTGCTAAAGTTCAAATCCGATAAGCTACCCATTTGGATTTTCGGGATTGAAAATCAACCCGTTTTCCCCTGATATTTACAAACTGTCGAAAAACCTAAAAAGGAGGTTTTGAGATGAAAAAGATGGGCATAGTGGTGGCAGCACTTGGAGTGCTGCTCGCACTCAATGGTTGTAAACAGCAGCCGAAGGAACCTACACCTGAACAGATTATCAAGTATATCACGACGAGGAAAGTGGTTGATCTGACCCACGAAGTAACCGACTCCATGCCAGTGTGGCCTGGCTTCAAGCCCCCTATCCGCAAGAATCTCTATACAGTTGAGAAAGACGGCTTCTTCATGAACGTCTGGGACAGTGTGGGTGAGCATATTGGGACGCATATCGGTGCTCCTGCTCACTTCGGTGGTGAGAGGCAGCTTCAGGATATTCCGGTCAAAGAACTTATTGCTCCTCTTGTAGTTATTGACTGCACCGATTCCGTCAACGCTAATCCGGATTATGAGATGACCGTGGACGACATCAAGAAATGGGAGGAGAAGAACGGTCAGATTCCTGAAGGCGCCATCGTGCTTATGAGGACAGGCTGGCACAAGAAGTGGTATAAGCCTGAGGAATTCGTCGCTGGGACTGAGGAAGGCAACATGCACTTCCCTGGCCTTGGACTTGAGGCTGCCAAGTGGCTGGTCCAGAACCGTAAGATCGTCGGCTTTGCCCACGAGACCCTTGGCACCGACCATGGAATCTCCACCACATTTGAGGTTGAATACTACCTCCTCGGCGATGCCAACCGCTATCAGGTTGAGGTTGTGGACAATACCGATCCTCTGCCTGAGAAAGGCGCTCTCTTCGTGGTGCTCCCGCCGAAATTCCATGACGCTTCTGGATTCCCTGCAAGGGCCTTTGCCATCCTGCCTGAGCCTCGTGAAGGTGTCGATGATTCCGAGTTCAAAGATTGGGATCTCTGGGACATCTATCAGAAATACCTGAAGAACTGGGAGTGGGTCGACTGCACGCATCTCGTTACCGACACCATGCCGGTCTGGCCCGGCTTCACACCTCCTGAGAGAGTCAACCTCTATACGGTTGAGAAAGACGGCTTCTTCATGAACGTGTGGAAGAACGTCGGAGAGCATATCGGAACCCACGTCGGTGCTCCGGCACACTTTGGCGGCAAGTATCAGCTTGCTGATATCCCCATAGAGAAATTCGTTGTCCCGTTCGTGGTCATCGACTGCACCGATTCCGTTAAGAACAATCCTGATTACGAGATGACGGTTGACGACATCAAGGCATGGGAGGCCAAATACGGCGAGATCCCTAAAGGTGCTCTGGTCATCATGAGGAGCGGCTGGGGCAAGAAGTGGTATAACAAGGAGGAGTTCATCGCCGGCACCGAGGAAGGCAACATGCACTTCCCCGGCCTTGGTCTTGATGCCGCCAAGTGGCTGGTTCAGAACCGCGATATCGTCGGCTTCGGACACGAGACCCTTGGCACCGACCATGGAATCTCCACCACATTTGAGGTTGAATATTACCTCCTCGGCGATGCCAACAGGTATCAGGTCGAGGTCATGGCGAACGTGGACAAGCTTCCGGAGAAAGGTGGGATCATCTTCGTAGGTGCTCCTAAATTCACCCAGGCTTCCGGATTCCCTGCAAGGGTGGTGGCTGTATTTCCTCCGGCAGGCAAATAAACTTTTATGAATTTCAAGCTCTGGAAACACCGGGGCAACCTTTCCTGCCCGATTTCCGGGTGGGGAGGTTGCCCTAATCTATTTTGGAAAGTGTGTCATCGATCCAAATGGCTTAGTTGTGTTGAAAACCAAAACAAAAAGGAGGTCTAACTATGCGTAGAATGATGGCAATAGTGGCGATGGCCCTCGTGATGGCTCTGCCTCTCAAGGCTCAGCCAAATGTTAAAGTAGGCGGCTTGTTCTATCTGTATCACTTCTATTGGTCCAATGCCGATTTTAACAATGATACAAAGGACCACGATGCCCACTACTATATGCACGGTGATATAAATGTGACTGCCGACTTCAACGACAATGCCAGCATGTTTGTCCGTGTTGCTGCTGCCGGCAACTTCGGCTCACATCCGATTTATGCAGTTCCAGGCGATCCAAAAGCAAGCCTGCAGGAGGCATACCTCAAAATTAAGAAACCTTTCGATCTCCCAGTCTGCTTCAGGATAGGTAAGCAGAGAATTGCTTATGACAACGGCCTTCTCCTCTTCGACGGTGGTGAGGACGGTGAGCTTGGTGTCAACGCCAAAGTGACAGCTGGCCCAGCCGCAATCAACCTGTTTGGTTACAAACTTATTGAGGAAGGCGGAATGGGCTTTATCGGAACTGGCGCAGGCACACCCGGTGTTGACGAATCCATGTATGGTCTCTACGCCACGGTTACACCTGTGAAAGTAGCTTCAATCGATCTCTTTGGTATAATGGTGAGAAACTTTGTCCACTGGGATGGCAACGGTAATCCTATACCTACCGAGAAAAACAATCCTATGTGGATGGGACTCCGTGGTCATGGCGAGTTTCCGTTCGGTCTTGATTACAGCGTGGCCTATGTCATGATGAATGGCAAAGACGATAGTAGAAATACCACCGTCAATTACAAAGGTAATGCCATTGAGGCCATCTTCCACTATAGTGTGCCTGTTTTCCCTGTTAAGATCGGCGGCGGATATGTCTCCTTCAGCGGCGACGACACTTCCACTGTCGATAATGAGGGCTATTTCAACCCGCTGAACGGCCCGTATGCCTATGACAACTTCTATGACGGCTGGGTAGGCTTCGGTCCCGCCTTCATGCTGAATACTCCTTACGGCTTTAACCTTGTCGGATTTGATCCTGTGACTGACCTTAATGTTATCAACGGCAACCTTGCATTCTCCTTTGCCGGTGTGCATGCCCGTCTTGACTTCTTCAAATACAACCATCCGCAAGCCAACAAGGATCTGGGTCAAGAAATAGCCCTTAACCTTGGCTACAACCTGCCCGGTGGCGTTGGGCTCGGTGCCGGATTCGGCTACTGGATGCCTAAGGATCAGGGTGATGACCCCATGCTTGGAAGCCTGATCTATCTTGTCAAAAACTTCTAATGAGATACGGATATAAAAACACTCCCGGAATTGCCGGGAAGCCCGTTGTGATTCGGGCGAAGGGGGAGGGTATCCTCCCCCTTTTATATCTGAAAGGAGACGAAGGATGGAAAATCGTGAAAGGTGGAATAGCAGATTGGGGTTCATAATGGCAGCGGTGGGAGCTGCCGCTGGCCTTGGTAACATCTGGCGGTTCCCCTATCTGCTTTACAAAAACGGCGGGGGCGCATTCCTTATCCCCTATTTCATAGCCCTCCTGACCGCCGGTATCCCCCTTGTCATTCTGGAATATTATGCTGGCCAGAAAACGCAGTCCGGTGCCCCGCGCGCTATGGCAAAACTCGCGGGGAAAAACTGGGAGTGGGTTGGCTGGTTTGCTCTGGTGCTTGTCTTTCTGATTTCCACATATTACACGGTCATCATCGCATGGGTGGTTGATCACATCTGGTTCTCCGTCAAGCTCGCGTGGCAGCCCAATGCCGAAACCTTCTTTTTCGATAAATTCCTTCAAAGGATTCCTCAGGATCAGTGGCATGGTCAGCTTGGTCACATAAGGTGGCCGATACTAATCGGACTCATTCTGGCATGGATTGGTATCTATCTTTCCATTTTTAAAGGCCCAAAACTTACCGGTAAAGTTGCCACAGTGCTCATGATCATGCCGCTTGTAATCCTCGTGATCATGGTGATTCGCGGCCTGACACTGCCACATGCCGTTGATGGCCTCAAGTTCTATTTGACTCCGGACTTCAGCAAACTCAAAGACCCTCAGGTCTGGCTTGATGCTTACGGTCAGATATTCTTCACATTGAGCCTGGCGATGGGAACACTTATCGCATATGCCAGCTACAATCCGCCCGACAACGAGATCAACAATAACGCCGTGATAACGGCACTCGGCAATTCCAGCATCTCGTTCCTTGGTGGATTCGCGGTTTTCAGCACCCTTGGGTTCCTCGCATTCACCCTGGGCAAACCTGTGAGCGAAGTTGTGAGGTCAGGCATCAGCCTTGCCTTTGTCAGCTATCCGACCGCTATCTCAAAACTGCCCGGTGCACCAATCTGGGGCGTGTTGTTCTTCTTCATGCTCCTCAACCTTGCAACCACCTCTGCATTCTCGCAAATAGAAGGGATAATCGCCGGTATAAAAG
>Ga0256842_1002155_pt1 | contig 14569 bp, 11 predicted proteins | sample 4559240metaG_FD_185973 | JGI IMG/M metagenome (GOLD analysis project Ga0256842, IMG submission 185973) | Hydrothermal vent microbial communities from Guaymas Basin, Mexico - 4559-240 | ecosystem: Environmental > Aquatic > Marine > Hydrothermal vents | place: Mexico: Guaymas Basin | collected...
AATCCAGGCAATGGCAGCATTCTGGGTTGACATATTATATTTGATATATATACAACAGGTTAAAAACACAATCAGGTTTATTTTTTTAGATTGTAAATAAAAAATATGAAACTTCATCAATAATTATTACAACCAACTTAAATTTTATTAAATTAAAGGAGGTATTCAATGATGAAGCATTAACTGATTAATTCATCATAGCTATATTATAAACATTTAAGGTGAATTTTATGGACTAAGAGAAAAAAAACAAGCTGGGTTGTTAAATTTTGCTCATAAAACCAGCTGACTTTTTATGTTACTAAATGGAGCACTTTTATATTGCATTTTGGTGTATTTCCATTTTGCACTTGACATTTGATATAGACAAACCTAATAAAGTATGGAGTACAGAAGATATCACATATTTTAAAATAAGTGGAAAATATCAAATACAATGGATACAGATTTTATAATGGATGTATTAGAAATTGCATTAAAAAAGTATCCTAAACCCAAAATATTCAATTTAGATCAAGGTAATCAATATACAGCAAAAGAGCATATTAAAATATTATCAGATAATAACATATCAATCTCAATGGATGCTAGAGGTAGATCTATTGATAATATTATTATACCAATTAAGAATTAAATAGAAACCATATAAAATGATAAAAATACTAAAATATGGACTTTTCTGTAATTTTAAGGTCTTTAATCATATTAGTATTGGTATTATTAAAAGATTTTGGAAAACTTTAAAATATGAAGATATTTATCCAAAAAGTTATAAAACAATTAAGGAGGCAAGAAATGGTATAAATGAATATATGAACATTTACAATACTAAAAGAATCCATTCTGCAATAAGTTATAAAACACCTGATGAAGTTTATAATATGTGGATTAAAAATTACAATATTAAAACAAAAAATTTGTTACAAAATGAAGCATAATTAATGGAATAAAAAATATTATGAATTTGGTCTTGACAAATGGGGACATTATAATAGTCTAGATTGTTTTTATAAGGCTAATTATGTTACAATTTAAGTAGCAATTCAACTAGCAAGTTGGGTTATATTTAATTTTTATTATAAAGACTTATTTAAAATAAGTCAGAGTTAATTCATTTTTAATATTATAATGTATAAATTTTTGGTTTATGTAAAATAAAATCGCTAATCCAAGAACTTGTATAAGCTCCACAGTTTTTAAATAATATTTTGTCATTGATTTTTAAATTTAATTTATTATTAGATACATATAATCTATCACTTTCCATACAAGACATTCCTACAATATAATTTTCTTTCCCTTTTTTGTTAAGAGGTTTTTTAGTGAAATCTACTTGAAATGAATTTGTTTTAGATTTTATGTTTAGATGTAATTTACTACCATCACATAGAAAATAATTTGCTTTTTCTGTTTTTTTTATATCTACTATTGTTGTTAAATAATCATAACAAGAATTGATTAAGCCATATCCTGGTTCTATAATGATTTTGATATTTTTATTAATTTTTTTACAAGAGTAAATAGATTTCATATAATCATCAAAAGTAAATTTTGAATTAGAGAAACAATCAAATCCACCACCGATATCTATATAATCTAATTCTAGTTTGTGTTTTTTTGCAAAATTTAATAGTTCTCGCGTTATAACCTTAAATTTTTCTGGACTTCTTTCCATATTTGTTATATGATAATGCAAACCAACAATTTTTATATGTTTATATTTTTTTATTTTTTTTAAGATTTTATTTAAGTCTTTGTATAAATTAAATCCAAAACGACTATGAATAATTTTCGTATCGATAAAATCTGATAGTGGAAAATTTACTCTAATACCTATTTTTATTTTCTTTTTTGATTTTAATGATTTTAACCAAGTTAATTCTCTTTGATTTTCAATATTAACAATATAATTATTTTTCAAAGCATTTAAAAAAGTTTTTTTTGTTTTAGCAGGGCCATTATATATTATATTTTTAAAACCTATTTTTTTAGCAATTTTATATTCTTTATTTGATACAACTTCTATACATACATTTTTTTCTGATAAAATTTTTAATATTTCTTTATCACTATTTGTTTTAAAAGAATAGGCTAAATATAAATTATGATATTTAGTTTTAATTGAATCTCGAATATAATCTACTAAATTGATTAATTTTTGTTTTTTAAATATATAACAAGGTGTTTTATAGTTTTTATTTTTTATTAATTTTTGGACATCTTGGATCTCCATGCCCAAATTCGTTATATTTTTTAAATGCTGTTCCAATGCAACCTCCATTACATAATTCTAAATATCTACATTCCATACAAATAGGTTCTAATGTTGGTAAGTAATTTGTAAAAATTTTTGCTTTTTCAGACAATAAAATATTGTCCAAATTATTTTCTTTTAAATTTCCAATAGGAATAGAGTCTAAACAAGTACAAGAATATACATTTAAATCAGGATAAATATATATTTTATCTGTACAATTTCCACAATTTTTAATAGCTTTTTTTGATATAATATTCAATTCTTTATCAGTTAATTTATCAACCATTTCAAAATCAAATAATTTATTAACTCTTATGGGTATAGGAATTTTTTTTTGTTTTATATAATCTACAAAATTATTCCACAATTCAATACTTAAAATATCCTGATTAGATGAATTTCCAAAATCCATTTGATTATTAAATCTAATGTATCCTCGTTTGATAACTTTTTTTAAATCATCGAGCATTTTATCAATAGAATCTATATTTACTTTATTTACTACTGTTGAGACACTATGACTAATATTATATTTTTCTGCTAATTGGATATTTTCAAGGATTTTATCATAACAATCCATGCCTCTAATTTTATTATGATATTCTCTATTTCCATCTATTGAAAATTGAAGATGAATATTTGAATCTTTGATTTGTTCAAAGTAGTAATTATTTATTCCATTTGTACAAATTGTAATTTTATTGGTTTTTTTTAATATTTTATCTAATATAAAACTAAAATCTGGATGTAATGATGGTTCTCCCCCAGTTAATACAATTCTATTATTTCTAAAATGGATTTTATTAAATAAAATATTAATCTCTTCCTCTGATAAAGTAGTGTTGCTTTTATCGTTTCTTATACAATGTGTACATGATAAGTTACAATTATTTGTTAATAAAATATAAATTTGCATTAAATTAATCCTTTAAGTTTCAAATCTTGTATTAAAATAGGATTATAGTTTTCTATTTTATTATTTTTGAAATCTTCTTTTGCTTTTTTAACCAATGGAGAAAATATGTCTAAAACCATTTTTGTATATTTGCAATAAAATCCATCTATATCAGTATATGAATTATCTAAAATGTTATTTGAAACACAACCACCATGGCAAACATTCAAATATCTACAACCTATACAATTATTAATTTTTTCTATTTTTAGATTTATTAATCTTTTATAACCATCATTATCTTGAAATTGGCTAAATTTTGTAATATTATTAATATGTCCAACTTTATATATATTATCAAATGGTCTTCCACATGGAAATAATGAACCATCTGGTCTAATACTTACCCTGTTTTCTATACAACTATTACATAAAGGTATTTTTTCAGCAAATAAAGTATAAAACATAGAATGAAATGTTCTCATTTGAATAACACAAGAAGTGTCATAAAGCCATTTTTTTACAAATTCTTCTATTTTTTGATAGTTTTCTTCATTAAATTTAATTATATATTTTTCTGCTATATGTCCATTATCATTTAAAGGAAGTATTTTATAATTATATTTTAATTTATTCATTAAAATATAATTATCGAATAAATCATTTATTGTTTGATTATTAAATACTGAAAGAATAGAGAATTTAACATTATGTTGTTGTAATAATTTTAAATTTTTTAATACTTTTTGTGATTGTGGTCTATGGTGTTCTATGTTGTCATTAAAGTCATCAAATGAAACACCTACTTTGAAATCATATTGTTTAAATAATTGAATCCATAATTCATTTAATAAAACCCCATTTGTTTGGATTATGAAATTAAGTTTTAAATTATACTTATTTTTAGCTTCTATAAGCGTTTCCATTATTTTTTTGAAATATTCATATCCTACACTGGTAGGTTCTCCACCAATAAATAAAATTTCAACGCTGTTTTTTGCTTTTGATATTATATGCATAATTTTAGTAATATATTCTAATTTAATTTTTGTTTTATCGTGTATATTATGGATAGTATAGCAATATTCACATCCTAAACTGCATTCATTAGTTGGGACTAATGTAAGATAAAATTTTTTATTCATGTTTTCTCCTACTTTTATAAAAAAGCCAAATTACAAATAATATAATTTGGCTTTTTTAGTTCTCTTTATATAATTAAATTAATAATCATCAGCTTCTGCCCAACCTGCAAAACACATTGTTTTTTCCTCCTTTCTTAAGATATAATTTTTATCCCATTATTTTGTAATTTTGTTATTATATCAAAAGAATTTAATATTTGAGTACCAGTTATATCTATTGTTTTTAATTTTTTTAGTTTCAGTATTTCTTTTGGTATTAAATTTATATTTAAGTAAGATATATTTAAATGTATTAATTTTTTAAGTTTACAAATTTCATCTGGAAATTTTTTAATAGGATTTAATCCAATATTTAAATATTCTAAATCTGCTAAATGCATTAAAAAACTCATATCAGTTATTTTATTATTAAATACGATTAATTTTTTGATTTTGTATTTTTTTTTGATTTTTATTTCATGAATAAAATTTTTAGAAATATTTAATGAATTGATAGTTTTTGGTAATTTATCTATATTAATAATTTTAAAAAAATTTGCTGTTAAATTTAAATATTCTAATGCTATAAATCCTGATAGTGATTCAATATTTTGTAATTTATTAGATTTTAGTTGTAATTTTAATATTGTATTATTTTTAATTTTTTTTAAAAATTTATTCATATTTATACTTTTAACTCTATTTAATATAATATATTCAACTGTTGTATTAGATAATAATTCAATTAAAATTGTTTTTTTATTTTTAATTTTTATGTGATCTATTACAGAGCTATATTCATCATATTTAGATGTAAGATTAATTATATGTAAGTCATTTTGAATTAAATATTGTTTAGAAAAAAAAATAATTTTATTTATTAAATCATTTTTATGATTATTTTTATATGTATGTTTATAATAATAAACTAAAGTATCTAATAATGTATAATTTTGTATAATTTTTAAAGGAAAAATATTTAATTGAATAGATAAAAATTGTAAAATATCATTTATTTGTTTCACAATAGTAGTATTTTTATCAATTTCTAAATCATAAATCCCATATAAATAAAAACAAGTGTTTTTACCAATATTTATTGGATTATCTGCATATTTTTTTAAAAAAGATTCCCATTCATCATTTAATTCTTCTTCTCCATAAATGGGTATAAAAAATACATCATCTTGATTTGAACAAAAATTATTAACTTTTGATATATGTATACTTTTAGAATTTGTTTTATGAGAAAAATTATTTATTAATTTTATCATAGATGAATTATTTGAATAAAATACCAATGTTTTCCTTTAATAATTTAGATAGATATTATTATATCAAATTTATTTTACCATTTTTTTCTTTTTGGTGTATAAGATTAGTTAATTTATCATATAAGTAATAAATGAAACTATTTTGATATAATTTTCATCTTTGAAGATGAAAAATTTATAATATTTATAATTAATTTGAAAAAAAGCAGGAAAATTAGTTTAATAAAATGTAAAAATTTAAGGAGAAATCTAAATGGAAAACAAAAAAGTAGAATTAGAAAAAATAGAAAAACAAAATAGAATTTTGGGTAAATTACAAGAAATAAATTCTTTAGTTGCTATTTTTAATTTAGAACAAAATGAAAAAGCTGAAGATATTTTAGTAAAAAATAGTAATTATAAAAGAAAACTTGAAAAAGATGAACTTGAGATTGCTATTGTTGGACTTGAAAAAGCTGGAAAATCTACATTTGCTAATGCTTTGATTGAAAATGATATTTTACCATCAGCACCTGAAAGATGTACTTTTACATCTACAAGATTAACTTTTGGGGATAATAGAGCTATTATTGAATTTTATACAAAAGATGAATTTAATGAAATTTTTCAAGGAATGTTAAGAGATATAGAATATTCAAATTATGAAAATATTACATTTGAAAATTTGAGTTTGAATGAGTTTAAGAGATATTTTGATTCATTAGAGGAAAGTAATTCAAATTTATACAAAAATCATAAAGGAAAAACAGATGAAGAGATAGAAGATATTTTGGCAAATAAAGTGAAACTCTCTCAATTATTGAGTGGAGGAGTAAGAGAATTTAAAGGTGATGAATTAAATTCGGAAGAGTTTAAATCTTTTATTAGAGGTGAAAATGAAGGTAAAGATACAGCAAGACCAAGAAGTGTAAAAAAGATAGAAATTCAATCATCAAAACTTCAAAAACTTAAAAATGCCATTATTTACGATGTTCCGGGATTTGACTCTCCTACAAGAATTCACGAAAGACAAACTTTAGAAAGATTAAAAAGTGCAGATGCTATTATTTTAGTTACAAACATAGGAACTAATCCAAGTTTAGTAGGAACTCAATTAAATACTATTACAAAAAATACAGATGATGATGGAATTAAATTAAATGAAAAATTATTTGTATTTGGTAATAAAATAGATTTAGCAGAAGATAAAAATTATGCTCATAATGAAAAAATATTAAGAAGAGATGTTAAAAAATATAATTTAGCAAAAGATGAAAGAGTATTTATAGGAAGTGCTAAAAATTATTTAAATTCAAAAAATAATAATATAAAATTTGATTTTTCTCTTGGTGTAGATGAAATCTATAAGTCATTAGTTGAATATAATAATACAGAAAGATTTAAAGTTTTACAAAGAAGAATAGAAAAAAATGAGATAGAAACTCAAAAAATAAAAACAGATATTTTGGAAAAATTTGTTTTAAATGAAGATGATGTTTTTATAAATGAAAAAAGAAGAAATGAAATTATATTAGAAGCACAAAAAGAGATAGAAAAAAAATTAAGTGATAATTTAGAACAACTTAAATTTGATTTAAAACACGAAATTTTAGATGAAGAATATTTTTCAACTCAATTTAATGAAAAAATCCAAGAAGAAAATTTATTTAATGAAATTAATAAAGATTTTATAGACAGAATAGAAATTAAAACTGCTGATACTATTACCCGTGATTTAGCTCCTGAGAAAATAAATGATTATAGTAGAAGTGAGTTACATAATAATTTTTTATTACAATTTTCAACACTTATAGATGATATGACAGATGAAAAAGCTAATGAAATTAAAAAAAGAATAGTTGAATCTTTTGTTAAAGCAATAGGTGATATTGATAAAGAAAAAGCAGAACAGTTTATAGATAATATATCTTCAAAAGTTGGATATCACAAAGGTAAATTCAACTTTTTAATAGAAAGATTTTCAAGAGATATTTTTGATATTTTGATAGCAAGATATCTATTTTCAATAGGTAGAAAAAATAAATTTGAAGAGGCTAAAAAAGAATTTATCTATTTAGATAGTTTTTATGGTGATAATGAAACAATGATAGGAATGTTACTTAATGGAGATAAAAATAAAATAGGAACTATTGATTATATAAAAGACGGAGCAATGAGAAGTTTAAATATTTTATCAAAATTTAGTAAGAAAGCAGATATTATAAAAAAAACTATTGATTTTTTGGGAAGAAAAGATAGTTTTGAAAATTCTAAAATAGAAGAAAAAATATCAGCAACAAAGGAAGAAATTGTATCTGAAATAAATACAGATATTAAAAATTTAAAAGAGATATTACAAAAAGCAGTTGTTCCTGCTATCAATTTAGAATTGGCATTTGCAAATTCTGTGGATAAACAAATTCAAACAATTTTAAAATCTCTTAATTCAAAAGAATTTAGAAGTTTTTTATCTGAGATTTTAATTCATCTTAAAAGAAGTGAAATTGAAATGTTAGATGCTCAAATTAAACAATATCAAAAAGTTAAAGAGTTATTAGAAGAAATTCAATAAAAGATATGGTCTAATAAGGTGTTAAATATGATAAAATTAGTGAAACAAGTTTATAAGGAGATAAAAAAAATGATGTTAGCAGACTTAACAAAAGTGGAATGTTTGAAAGATGGGGTGATTTATGAAGAAAATGGTAACTTAGGTAATTTAATATGTTTGCCTAATGGATTTAGTGGGGAGGTAAAAATAACATTAGATGAAACTTATAAAATACCATTAGATGTTATTGAAAGAGTTTTAAATGATGATTCAAAAAATCAATATAAAACTTATCCATTTTTGAGTGATTTAAAAGAGATATTAAACAATGATATTGATAATCTTATTAGACATGAATTTTCTTTTCCTAAATTAAACACTTATAAAGATGTTACAGATTTAGAGTTTAATAATTTTTCAAAAATAGAAAAAACTACAATCGTAAGTGATGGTTTATGGGTAGGTAATGGTATTAGAAAAATAGAATTAGAATTTGATGAGGAATTTAGTAAGTTTATTTCTAATGCAAGAAAAAAAGAGGAAAATGAAGATAAAAAAATTGATATAAAGTTAATTATAAATCAAAAAAACAATGATGAGATAGAAGATGAATTAGAATTTAAAATTATAAAAAAAGATAATTATCAAATTTTATTAGATACAGATAAATTTATTGAATTCTTTGAAAATACAGAAAAGATTCATAGTTTTTATGGTTATATTGAAATTAGTATTAGAAAAGAAGAGATGCCAGGATTAAGAGATAAATATGTAAATTATACTTTTAAATTTCCATTTGAAGTAAAAATGAAAAACCCTTTATATAGTGGTGCTCATCAATCAACTCAAAAAGTTGGGATAGATTTTGGAACATCTTCAACTTGTATTTCTAAAAATATGGGAAGTGAGTTAGTTGCTTTTACAGATAATCCAGAAGGATTAGCAGATTATGAAAATATGACAGCTCTTGTAATTTATAATTGGAAAAAAATTTATCAAGTTTGGAAACATGAAAATAAAACTTTACCTCATATGAACAGAAATAAACACTTCAAAAAAATTGATGATATTGATTTAAAAGAAGATCATTTTGATTATGGTAAAAATGTTAAAGATGAACTTGAAATTGACCCATCTCCAAAAACATTAGAAGCAGTTATTTCTAATATAAAATCAATACCTGGTAAATTACAAGATGATTCTGATAATAAAGAGACTTTTATTCCATTTGATAAAGATAGTTTCAAAAAACAAGTTTCTTTAACTGATACAGTAGATGATGAAGATGAAGAAACTTTAAATCCGATAGCTTTATATGGTTATTTAATAGGTAGAGCTTTAAATCTTCAAATTAAAGATGAAATTTATACAAATTATACAATTACAATGCCAGTAAAATTTAATACTTATCAAAGAAATAAAATTTTAGAATCTTTAGAATATGGTTTAAGAAGAGCATTACCTCATACATTAAAAGATGAATTGAGTATTCAAAATGATTATGAGGAATCTGTTGCTTTACTTGGTGCTGCTAAAAAAATGAAAGAATTAAGAATTAAAAAATCAGATGAATTAAAAGCAATTCCTTTTGCTGTTTTTGATTTTGGTGGTGGAACATTGGATTTTGCTTTTGGTATTTATAGAAAATCTGATGATGATAATGCAGTATTTGAAGAGGAAGAAGAAACTTATAGTGATGTTATTGAAATTTTTAAAACTGATGGGGTAAAAATAGGAGGAGAAACTCTTATAAATTCTATTGCTTATAAATTGTATGTTGATAATCAAGATGAGATGAAAAAGAATGAAATTCCCATTATAATTCCAGATAATGAAGAAAAATTAAAAGATTATCCACAAGGATTATTTGCTAAATCACATGTTGCGAAAGTAAATTTACAAACATTAAGTGAAAAAATAGCAAGAAAAATATTTATAAATCCAGAAGAAGATATTGATAATGTTTCAGTTGAATTATTTTCAATTAATGATGCTAATATACCAGAAGAGATTATTATTAAAATAAATAAAGATAATATAATGGAGTTTTTACAAGACACAATGAATGATTTAGTAATAAATTTTAAAAGGATTATTGAAAATGTATTTAAAGATAATATGGAAATATTAACTAAATTTGGATTAACTGGATTTAATTTAAATGATATTAAAATTTTCCAAGCAGGTAATACTTGTAAATCAGTTATCTTACAAGATGTTTTTGATGAAATTTTTGAAAATCATGAAAAATTAGTTTTTATTGAAGATGAAAAAAGAGAGATTACTCCTAAAAATGCTGTAGCAAAAGGGAGTTTGATGTTAGAAGGGACAGGTGTTTATAATCATTCTATTGTATCAATAAATGGACTTGAATTGATGCCAATAGATAGATATATTTGGAATATAGAAGATGTTATAGAAGATGAGGATGAAGCAAAAGCACAAATTAAATCTGGTGATAATTCTAATTTAGAATGGAAAAGAATCTCAAGAATTTCAAATGGAAGTTTTACAATTTATTATTCATTTTCAAGTAGTGTTGAAGATGATGAAGATGATAGTTTATTACATCATACTATTAAATTACCAGCAGAATTTGATGGAGAAAGTAGAAAAAATATTTGGGCAAAACCTTATGATGGAAAAAGAATAGAGTGTATAATTGGGGATAAAAAAGGTGATGATTTAAATGAATATACAACAATGATAATTGATTTAGATTCAGGAAGTATTGATATTAAAAATGAAGAAGGATAAGAAAATGGGAAAAAAAATAGATAAAATACAAGCAGATTTAAAACAACTAACAGGTGTTTTAAATTCTATTTCTCAAGAAGTTAATGATATTCAAAATGAAAATGAGATAGAACAAATTGAACAATTAGTTAAAAATGAGATAAAAAGTTTAGAAGCAAATTTAATTGAAAAAAATAAAACAATTTATGATAAATTATTGATGGAAATTAAATCTATTTTTGAGAAAATAACTAGTAAATTTGATACGAATCATACAGAAATAAAAAATTATATTGCTAATGAAAGTAGTGAAATTAAAAAACATTTTGACTCTGTTTTATTAAAAAAAGAGGAACAAGATAAAATTAAAGAGGAAAGATTATTTTTAAAAGATAAAGTATCAAATCAAGATAAGGAAATTAAATATTTACAAGATGATAATCTCGAATTAAAAAAAGAAAATAGTAGTTTAATAACTGATAAACAACAACTTAATTTTGAAACTAACCAATTGAAAGAAAAGTTAGATAAGTTGGAAGATGAAAAAAATGGATTAGAAAAAGATATATCTTTAAAAGAAGAAGAGATAGAAACTTTAAATAATACTAATACTAAATTTCATAAAGATAATGAAATATTTAAAAACAAGATAGAAACTTTCCAGGAAGAAAAGAAAAACTTAGAAAGTAAAATAAAAGATTTAGAAAATTCAAAAGAAGAATTGAATAAATTAAAAGAAATACCTATAAAAGAGTTTCAAGAAGTATTTATGGAAGATAATTTAATGAAATTATTAGATTCAATTTTGAAAAATCCAACATTAGAACAATTTAGAAAAGAAAAAAAGATAATTGATAAAATGCCACAATCAATTTTTAATTTATTGGTTTTATTATATTCGGCAAGAGAATTTGTGAATGGTTATTATGACTATCTAGTTTCTTATAAAAAAGATAATCAAGAAGAGATGAGTAATGAAGAGATAAAATTTTATAATGAAATTAATAATTATTTTGGAAAAAAGGTTATTTCAAACCCAACACAAAGATTTGTAGAAGAGGATAAATTTGATAAGGCTATTCATAGAAGTATAGATTTACGATATAGAGATGTGAAATTAGCAGATGATAAGATAATTTTAATTCCTGCTGATACAGTAGGTCACGATAAGATAAAAGTAAAAATCAATTGATTTATCTTTATAATATTGTAGAACAAACAGAAGTTTTAGGTTATGGAAAAAGATTTGCTATTTGGTTTCAAGGTTGTGATAAAAGATGCCGAAATTGTATAGTTCCAGATAGTTGGAATAAAACAGAAGGGGGATTTTATTTATCTGTAAAAGAGATACTTTTTAAAATTATTCATACCAAAAGTAAAGGGGTTACAATAAGTGGGGGAGAACCTTTTTTACAAAATCTGAAACTTTTAGAACTTGTTTTAGAGATAAAGAAAAATAATTTAGATATTATTGTTTATACAGGCTATAAATATAAGGAATTATTAAAAAATAAAATAAATAATGAAATTTTAAATAATATAGATTTATTGATAGATGGTGAATATATTGATGAATTAAATATTGATACACCTTTAATAGGTTCATCTAATCAAGGTTTATATGTTTTAAGTAATTATGGATATAAATTAGCTTATTATATTTCTCAAAAAACTCAACGGGAAGTTGAATTTTTGATAAAGGATAATAATGTGTTTATGGTTGGAATCCCTCCAAAAAATTTAGATAAAAAATTAAAGGAAAAAAGATGAGTGGAAAAAAATCGTGGGAAGTAGCAAATGTTTTAGATCAAACAGAAAAAATTCAAAAAGAGATTTTTAATGAATATGATAAAGAGATTGAAAAAAATACATCAAAAATAAATTTAGCAAATGATAAATTAGATGAACAAAAAGATAATGTTAATAAATTTATATTAAAAGGAAATATTGATAAATCTTTAAATGATGAATTTAATCAATTAAAAGACAAGTTGAATGGAGTTAAAGATAATATTGAAAGTATAGGTGAAGTCGCAGTTTTTGAGTTAGAAAGGCAACAAAAACGGATAAAAAAAAGATTGAAAGAGGAAAATGAAAAAGCAGAAAAAATAAGGGATAAAATTAAAAATACTGCTCATTATGTAACCGAGGAGTATAATCAAGCTCAAAAAATAAAAAAAAATTTGAACGAAATTAGAAAAGAATATAGTGAATTAAAAAATCAATCATATAATTTAATCAATCAATTATCAAAAAATATAACAATAATAGCCTCAAAAATAAATGAGTTAAAAGAGATACAAACTCAATTTGAAGATTTAAAAAAGAAATCTACAAAAATAAAAGAGATTAGAAATAAAGCAAATTTATTAAAAGAAGAAATTATAAAAGAGTTTAAAAATATAGAAAAAGAAAAGGTAGTTAAGTTTGAAAGAATCCAATATGAAACTTTAACTTCTGAAATAAACACTTTTTTAAATTCTTCATCTGAAAATGTAATTAAAAATTATCCAATTATTTCTGGAAAAATAACCACTTTAAAAATTGATTATAGTGATAAATATAATGATTTTATAGCACAACAAAATTCTACACAAGAATTTTTTGATAATATTAAAAATAGAGGTTTAGAAGTAAAAATGATTTTATTAGAAAATATAGTAGAAGATATTGATGAAAAAATTACCCCTTTTGAATATTATGACCATTATAAAAATAGTAACACTTTTGATAGTTTTAAGGATATGTTGGAAAAAGCAAATTCTATGTTTAAAAAAGAGAATTTTGAAGAAGCTATAAAAATATTAGAAGATACAAATAAATTTTATGAAGATATTTCTAATAAAGCAGATAAAATTAGAGAAAATATTACAAGTTCAGCAGAATTGTCTTTTAAAATTAGAGATATTATGTTGAGTGATGAAGTTAATTTCAGATATGCTCATTTAGATTTAATAGATGGTAACCCTATCAATGGATTTAAATTAGCTTGTCAAAATGGTGATACAATAAATTTTGAAGAGATTAGATTTGATGAAAAAGGGGACTTAATTATCAATTTAGACCATATTGAAAATTCAGTGGGAACTTGTGGTATAAGATGGAATGATATGAAAAAAGTTTTTAATCAACATGGTATCCCCTTAGTAGATGTTAAGAAAAATGGACATAGTGTTATTGTTCCAGAAAAAGAAACAACGACAAAAATAGATGAAAATCAAAAGGAATTTCAAAATGGATAATTATAATTTTACAAAATTTAGAATTTTATTAGAGAAATCACCTCAAGAATTTAAAGAATTACTTAATACAAATCCAAAAGAAATTTACATAAATCTTTTTGAGGCAATAAAAAAGGAAACAATTCCTGAAATTATAGAATTTATTAAAGATGATGAATTACATAATAATGGTTATATTTTAGATAATCTTTTATTATTAGAGCCTTTATCTTTACCCATTATAAATTCTTTTATTGAAAGTGGATTTTTAGATGAAATTGATTTCATTAAAAGATTAGAAATATCAAGAACATTAGGTTTAAATATTTTATCTAATTTACAAAAATTAAAAATGAAAATAAGAAATGATAAATCTATTTCTGGTATTTCGAGTGATAATTTGAATAATTTATTAAAAGAGGTTGATAAACATAAAAATGAATTAGAAAGTTTAAAAAAACAAAAAGAAGCAAAAATAGAATTAAAAAATTTACAAGAAGAGATTCAAAATATAAAAAAAGAATTAGCAGTT
>Ga0256842_1002156_pt1 | contig 14562 bp, 14 predicted proteins | sample 4559240metaG_FD_185973 | JGI IMG/M metagenome (GOLD analysis project Ga0256842, IMG submission 185973) | Hydrothermal vent microbial communities from Guaymas Basin, Mexico - 4559-240 | ecosystem: Environmental > Aquatic > Marine > Hydrothermal vents | place: Mexico: Guaymas Basin | collected...
CCCATCGGTATTCAAAGAATCTATGTCTATTCTCATAAGCTCATTCTCATTGGGTCCAATGTGAAGGAAAAGGGTTCCTGAAGCATCCACTTTTATATCAGCTTCCTCCCATCTTTCTCCGTCTATATCAAAAGCAAGTCCCAAGGGGGTAAGCGTGTAATTAACATTGGTAGGAGTATAATATTTATAATCCTTAACAAGCTTCTCCAGCACAACGTGTTTTCCCCTACCTTCTATAATCAAGGTATCTGGACTATTTATACTATACGAATTCCCATCCTCATCTTTCGATGGAACCCTAATCTTAACATTTGTTCCGGACGAAGCGATGGCACCATCCTCTATGCCTTCGGTAGCGTTATTCAACCCTAACCAGCTTAGTATACTTGAATTACCTTCAACTATTATCTTATTAGATGGATCACCAGAAGCCTGGATCAGGAAAAGGTAGCTATCATTCGCTGCCGTTCCTTCATCCCTATTATATGCTTTGACATTAGTATAAGCTGAAAGATTATTTATCTTCTTTATAACATCCGCAAGCGTGTCAGAACTATCCACATCGATTCTAACTCCGTTTATATATATCGTTCCTGTAGTTCCAGCCGTCCCGCTTACAGGGGTACCCCCCATAACCCATCTCCTTGGATCGTATCTCGTATCATCATGTGCCCAATGGGTTTTAAAACCTATCCTTTCGAGGAAAGTAGTGTTTTGACCCCCAACGAGGTCTCTATCCTCCAGCTCTATCTTGGTCCCAGAGTTAGCAGTAAGAGTAATATACGCCCGATAATCTCCCCCTCCAGCATTATAAGTAGTCAAAGTAGCTGTAACCCCCGTTTGGGAAGATTTAGCGTTTATAACGCTAACAACCCCCTTCAAGTCAAGATCATCAGCATTTCCATCGCTATCCAAATCCTGTGTAGTAATGTTTATCTCAACGCCGTTTATATAGAAAGTATATGTCGTTCCCGTAGCCCCCGTAGTGTTATCAAAGTTTATAAAATAGGAATGATTGGTATCATCGGTATCCACATCCGCTCCGCACATCTCCATCTGCGTCATGCTTATCCTCGTGGTATTAAATCCTATCGCCTGAAGATCTACATCGTACCTCGCTAAACTCGCAAGAGTTTCCGAATCTTCCTCCAAGACGACGTTTCTATCCGCTCCCTGCGCGGTTATCCTTATATATTTTCTTCCACCAATATTTAAAAGCTCTGCCCAAACCTGTCCACCCATCTGCTGGTTTATCTTATCGACAACATCTTGCCATGTAACTGCCCCACTTAAACTCACCTTAGTTCCATTAATCTTTATACGTTCATCGCTTCCTGAGGTAAAGCTTGGTCCTGTACCCGCAAGCTCGTTGCTCAAGACCGTTGGCACCGCTCCAAAGCCGAGATCCTGGAGAAGTGCCTGATCCCCGGAGAGAATTATCTTCTCCTCAGAGCCAACCTCAGTTTGAACAAGCCTAAGATGCCCGTTATACCTCTCAGCCTTAACACCAGTGTTGTGAGTCTTCTCGTTTATCTTATCTATGACATACTGCAACTTGTCTAACGCCGCAGCAAACTCCGAAGAATCAAGATGGATGGCAACCCCGTTTATAACTATCTCTCCCGTGTGAATTCTATCGAGTATTGAAACGTTAGTAACCCCCGTGAGAGTAGCCTCGCTCGCTTCCTGATAGATCTTTACCTTATAGGTTCCAGGTTGAGTGGAGGGAGATGCTGTCATGTTTGTAACATAAGCGTTTCCTCCCACTTGATTAATTATGAAGGAAAGCTCCCCCGTTAAAAGCTTACGTGTATTAAACTGGGTGCTCTCGCCTATTCTGTCTATTTCTGCCTTAAGTTGATCTATTTCTTTCTGGATCTGCTCTCTATCGTATGAAGTGCATGTATCGTTTGCAGCCTGAATTGCAAGCTCCCTTATTCTGTGAAGAATCGCATGAACCTCATCAAGCGCTCCCTCTGCTGTTTGAATTAACGAAATCCCATCCTGCGCGTTTCTTGTAGCCTGATGAATACTCTTTATCTGGGAGCGCATCTTCTCGGAGATCGCCAACCCGGCGGCATCATCAGCCGCACGGTTAATTCTCAAACCGGAGGACAATCTCTCGAGGACCGTCTGCAGCTGACCCGTAGTTAAGGTCAGCTGCCTATAAGCTTCCATAGCCGCGATATTATGATTTATTCTCATAAGCCCTCACCCCATCCATGTAGTATGCCGCATCCCTGCGCTTCCTGGTATTCCTCATCCGTGAGGACTTCCTTCCACTTAAATTTATCGGTCAGGGTGAGGAAGTACTTTAGAAAAAAACGCTTATTCTTTCTTCTTTTTCAATCTTTCGAGCTCCTTTACTACGCTCTCCTCAACCTTCTGTTCAACCTGCGCTGCCATTTGAGCAGCCAAGATATTCTCTTTCATTATAGCTTCATAAACCTCTTTCCTATGAACGGGGATTCTCTTGGGGGCTTCTATACCGAGGCGAACCTGATCCCCCCTTATCTCGAGGACCTTAATTTCTATCTCATCGCCTATCATTATGCTTTGATTTATCTTACGGCTTAATACAAGCACATCTACGCCCCTCCCTCTTCCTGTGGGAAAAGAGGATAACGTATAGGATAATCCTCATTCAAGGCTATAACCTGCTTCGCCTTTCTATTTTTAACATTTACGATGATAGGAGCCTTCAGATTAACAGTTGCTCCCTTGGGATTTCCCTTTGGTATGACCATAACGAGGAATAAAATAGCATCCCGTGGATCTTTAAGATCTATGTCCTCGAGATCAGAATCACTTATATCAACGCTGAACTTTGGGAAAAGCTCGAAGGGATTAACTACAGGTAAGGCAATATTAGGATCTTCTATGGACTGAAACCACTTTATAAGCTGTCCTTCCTCACCTATTATAAAAAATCTCCTTAAATTTGGAAACCCTATAAGTCCATGTGGCATGAATATTACTCTTTCCTCGGGAACCTCGATTTCCCCAAATCTCAGGGTATTTACCTTCAACTGGCATTCCCCCTCTTGAAAAACTACCTTAAGAAGTCTATAAGGCTCGTCTGAATTATACGGGCACCGGTTCTCAAAGCAGATCTATATATAGCCTGCTGATTGCTGAGCTCCATAACAGCCTCCGCTATATCTATATCCTCCACCCTTGAAAGAAGAGAAGTTATCTGAACTTTGCTGTTTTCGAATCTCCTTTTGGTGGCTTCAAGCCTCCTAACCTTAGCCCCAACCCGTGCTCTGATCCTTAAAAGGTGATCAAGATATTCATCAAGCTCCTCAAGCCTCGGCCCAGAAAGAGACGTGCTTCTACTATAGCGTAAATCCTCACTTATTTTTCGCATGATTTCAAATATATCAGGATTCCCTGCATAAACCATGTCCTCTTTTTTATCAAGAATACCTATATCACGCAAAACGGTGCCAACCTCGTCAGATAAACTTATATGTTCGTTTCTCTTAGTTTGAATAATAAGCTTTACACCGCTTCCCTCAGGAGCTACATACGCATCAACAGCATCTCCCGCTCTCAAGTTTATCCTATCGACTATAATGGAAATATTCGCCCCTGCAGGAACATCAACTTTGTAAACACTATCTCCCACCCTTATCGTAAACTCGCCGGGGCCGAATATAGATGCAGAGGAATGCACATCGCTCTCAAGTCTATACTCAATCCTCTGAGTGGCAAAAACCTTATTTCCAGGAATGTTAACTACTATGGTCTCACCATTCTCTATCTCCCATGCCATTTCCCCCTCGTCTCCCTTATAAACGGCAACGTTATCTTCCCCAAAAGCATAGGGTTTTTCTTTCGTTTCATATCCAGCAAAGATATATCTTCCGCCAAGAGAAGTATTAGCTATCTGAAGTACCTCTTCTCTCATCCTATCTATCTCATCAGCTATCGCCTCTCTATCAAGTTGAGACATAGTATCGTTAGCACCAGCAATGGTCCTTTCTCGAACCCTGTGAATTATAGATGTTAGGTGATCCAACGCGGAATCAGTTATATTAAGCCAAGATATCGCCTCATCCATGTTTTTCATAAACTGGCCATTCTCGTTAAGTATCCTATGAAGCCTCATGCTTCGAACCGACCCAACGGGATCCTCCTCAGGAAGATCAAATTTCTTACCCGTTGCGTTCTGATGCTCAAGCTTAAGAAGTCTTTCTCTATTATCCATAAGATCAGTAAGAAACCTACGAATGAAGATCTTATCGCTTACCCTCATAAATCAAGATCACCTGCCCACAAGTCCTAAATTATTTACTACCCTTCCGTAAGCTTCATCCATGGCGTTTATAAAGCGCGCAGCAGCCGCAAAAGCGTGCTGAAACTTTATAAGCTGAGTCATCTCTTCATCTAAGGAAACGCCCATAACCTCCTGGCGCCTGTTATCTATCTGCTTAACGAGTAGCTCCTGATTATAACTCATCCTCTTAGCTTCCTGCGCATCAACGCCAAGCTTCGCAACCAAAGCCTCAAAAAACTGATTCATGTTCATTGTTTTATCTCTTAAAACGTTTCTATATTTGAAGGAAGCAAGTTTATAAGCTATAGAACCATCGCCAGAGCCGGCGTTTTTCCCGTTATCATCGCCAGCCGCAGATATAAGCTCCGGTGAATCGTTTATGTCTGAAGATAGATAAATGGACGAGGATGCTCCTTCCATCTTATAAATCTCCTCAAAGAAATCCTTACCATTTTTATCTTGGTTTAAGCCATAACCAGCCCTATGCTGAGCGTTAAATTCCTTTATTAGAGTGTAGGAGAGCTCATCTAACCAATCAAGATATCCTGAGAGTAGATCATCCCTTGCTTCAAGATACCCAAGTAACTCTCCGTTTCCCATCGGGAAATATGGCTTTAACACCGCCGTGCCTATCCCTCTAAGCTCAAAAAGCATCCCGTGAACTATCTCCTTATACTCCCCAGTAGAAACCTTTTTCGCTTTTCTGAACCTATTAACATAGCTTGTGTAGAGTTCATCGTTTATCCTAAAAATCGCATCAACAGGCGTCCACATATCATTTGTAGTTATTCCGTTCCACAATCCAAGACGCTGAGCCATGCTTGCCATTTCCCCGACAACCGATATCCTATAATCCTCGCCCAAGTGATTACTCTTTAAAACGAGATAATAATGCCCCGCATCGTTTCTGGCTATGGAAGCGGCAAGCCACTCTTCATGAACAGTAGGATAAGAGGAGAGATCTTCATTATAGAAAGCAGCGTTTATCTTGTTCATGACCGTTTTCAAGGAATCCTCACCACTTATGTGGATACTCACATTAGGGCCATCATCAACCTTGAGGCATATATCCCCTCTTTCATTTCTATCAAGCCATCCGAGGGTATAAAAAGTTATATCCTCACTAACAAAGGAAGCCTCTTCGCTTCCTATCATATGGGGAAGTTCATTAGCCACTTGAATAACGCTAACCGTGTATTCCGTGTTCCCAACCACAGGAGCAGCATACCCCACCGCTACGCTCGCATTTGAAGAAAAATTTACAGGCTCAAAATCCCATCTTATATCATACATACCATTATTCGCAGGATTAGGAATAAGCTCAAGATGATGCCTTATTCCTCCCCTAACTACATCAACACCATTTAATACAAGGATCACTCCACCGTCAGGATCCTCATCAACGGAGATATCTACAATCTTTGACAGCTTCTCTATCAATAAATCCTGTCTATCCTCAAGATCATTAGGGTTATCTCCAATGCCCTTTACCATCTGAATTTGCCTATTTAAATCCGCTATCTGATCTATATAAGAGTTTACTTCCTCCACTTTCATCTTTACTTCCTCGTTTAAGTCCTTTCTATAAGAGTTCATCTCCTCTGAAAGATGCCTAATAAGACGCGTCAAAGTAAGCGCTTTTTCTCTGACGCTTTCCCTAATAGCTGGATCCTCAGGATTAACATGAAGAGATTCCAAAGCCTCCCAAAACTCATCCATATATTGCCTGAGGCTTGAATCAGAAGGCTCGTTAAAAAACTCCTCAACCCTCTTAAGAGCTATATTTCGGGTGTTCCACCTACCCCAGGTTTGCATCTCTTCTCTATACTGGAGATCAAGAAACTCGTCCCTCAACCTCTTTATCTGCTCGATCTTAACACCGGTGCCGAGCTGACCTGGAAGGGCAGGCCTGTTCATCGCTGGATCAGTATAGGGATACATAGTATTAAACTCAACGCGTTGACGAGAATAGCCCTCCGTATTAGCGTTTGAGACGTTATGGCCCGTTACCTCAAGTCCTCTTTTTTGAGCAAAGACAGCCCTCTTTCCAAGCTCTATGCCAAAGAACCCTCCGGGATCACCCATAAGGCGTTAAGCCTCCCCCTCAAATATGGAGAAAGATGACGCTTCAACACCTCTTCTTCCATAAGTGGCTCGAGAAACCGAATTCATCAGCGCATCTATCATATATGAAATATACCTAAGGGTGGACTCAACAAGATAACGGTTCGTCTCGTTAAGCTCCTTAAGCTTCACAAGCACGCTCTTCAAACGCGAAGCTTTCTCCTCCACAGGAGAAAACTCCTCTTTTGGAAAATACCTTCTTAGATCACTTATTCTGATATCTCCGCTTATTCCGATCTTGTTGGCTATTCTGGAAATCTCCCTAAGTCTTTTAGCCTCAAGCCTCTCCGTTTCAGCAAGAAGCATTCTTTCCTCCGCAATTATCCGCGTTAAGGAATCTATATCGTTATTCATAACCGCTTCTTTCTTCCGAGAGGAAAGAGCAAGCCATCTTTCGTATAAAGCTATTTCTCCCTCCAAAATGGAAGAAAGATCTTTTAAGCTTCTTTCAGCAACTACACCTTTCATTCTCACTCACCCGAGAAAGGATATATTTCCTTTAAAACCCTGCGGGCTACCTCTTTTAAAGGCGGATTATATCTCCCTTCCTCGATGAGCTTCTTTATCTCGTTAATCCGCACTTTACGCGTTTCAGAAGTAGAAGCTATAGCTTCCTTTGCTATCTTTACCTCCAGAGCAGCAGAAGATATCTCAACCTTATCCTCAGGAGATGAAACGCTGCTCTCTTTCCTCTCTTTTACTTTTCGCCTTACGGGCTTTACCCTTTCTAAATAAGTTTTAAAAATCTCTCCCACTCTCTTGCCATATTCCATCGGAGGTTCACCCCCTCAGTTTTATTTCGGCAACCGGAGGGGGATCCTTCAACCACCTTCGTCCTTTTTCTTCTTCATCACCTCCGTAATATACATCTTAGCACGCTCTTTCTTTTCAGCCTCCTTTTCAAGCTCCGTTCGGATCTGGCTTAAAGAACGCTCGAGCTCCTTCAAGCACTTGGGACAATATTCGCCTGAGCTTATCGGCGCGCCACATCTCTTACATCTCAGCTTTCCAGCCACATCTGTAAACTTAAGCTGAATTCTGCCTTGTCTTATAAAATCAAGTATGAGATCTTCATCAACATCCGTAGCTTCGCTTATCTCCTTTATGGTGGCTCGAGGATTGTCTCTCAAGTAATTATAAACCTTCTCAAATGCCTTCTCTTCCTCTTCAAGGCATTTTGGGCATATCTTTCTCCCTCCCGTCCACAGAAACGCCCTACCACACCTTATACAGTTAACAAGCTCTGCCATAACCAACACCTCCTCAGGAATTAAGAGCAATGACGAGCTTCTTAACGGACGAAGCTCCCGCACCCAAAACGGCCTCCTCACAAGCCATTAGCGTAGCTCCCGTTGTAAGAACATCGTCAACGAGAAGTACTCGCTTTCCCGAAAGCTCGCCTTTAAAAATAAACGCTCCCTTTAGATTCCTTTTCCTATCCTTCCCAGAAAGTCCAACTTGTGGCGGGGTAGACCTAAGCTTGCACAGGCCACGAGAAACCGGTATGGAAAGAATATCGCTCAACAACTTGGATAAGTAAAAAACATGGTTAAAAAATCTTTTTCTACAAGGATCTTCCGGCACAAAAACTATGATATCGATGCTCCCGTTCAGATGAAAAGCAATCTCATCTTTAAAAGCCCAAATTAGCGTTTCTAAAGCCCTACCGTATCCCTTATATTTCAAAGCCCAAATTAAGCTTTTTAAAGGCTCGATATAAAAACCGAACGCATAAGTCCTTCCATACAGCTTGAACCCATCTATCCGAGAAAGACAAGCCTCGCACAGAGCGCTTCCCCACGAACCGCAGGAAACACATCTGTCCGGAAAAAACAACTCCCTAAAGAGAGAAAGCATCAACTTAAGCCCATTTATTCACATTTTTTCCGCCGCTTTTCTTATTTCCTCAGCCTTATCCGTCTTTTCCCAAGGAACATCGAGATCCTCTCTTCCAAAGTGACCATATGCAGCCACCTGTTTATATATTGGCCGACGAAGATCAAGATCTCTTATTATAGCAGCCGGACGAAAATCAAAGAACTCCTTAACAAGCTTTTCTATCTTCTCATTAGCTATCTTCCCCGTACCAAAGGTATCAACGGAAATCGCAACAGGGCGCGCTACACCTATAGCGTACGCAACCTGAATCTCACACCTCTCCGCAAGGCCAGCTGCTACTATGTTCTTAGCAGCATACCTCGCCATATAAGCGCCTGACCTATCAACCTTCGTTGGATCCTTTCCCGAGAAACATCCTCCCCCATGTTTAACCGCTCCGCCATACGTATCAACCATTATCTTCCTTCCAGTCAAGCCCGTGTCAGCCATAGGTCCACCGAGAACAAATCTGCCAGTGGGATTAATAAGATATTTAACATCCTTAACCAGAAGCTCAGGAGGAACAATCGGCTTTATAACATGCTCTATAAGGTCATTCTTCAGCTGGTCCAACCCTATGGCAGGATGATGCTGTGCAGAAACTATTATGGTCGTTACTCTAACAGGCCTTCCATCCTCGTATTCCACAGTTACCTGCGTTTTCCCATCAGGTCTAAGATAGGGAAGAATCTTCTCCTTTCTCACATAGGCCAATCTTTTCGCAAGTTTATGAGCCAGCATTATGGGAAGGGGCATTAGCTCCTCAGTTTCCGTGCAAGCATAGCCTATCATTATGCCCTGGTCCCCCGCTCCTATTCTATTTATTTCCTCATCCGTCATTTGTCCTTCCCTCACTTCGAGAGCTTTATCAACTCCCTGTGCTATATCAGGAGACTGCTCATCAATAGCCGTTATGACAGCACAGGTATCTCCATCAAAACCATACTTAGCTCGCGTATATCCTATTTCCTTAACCGTCTCTCTTACCAACTGAGGAATATCAACATAACACTCAGTTGTTATTTCCCCAGCTACGAGAACCAAGCCCGTCGTTACCAGGACCTCACACGCAACCCTACCCATAGGGTCCTTTCCCATAATAGCATCGAGAACAGCATCTGAAATCTGATCAGCAACCTTATCCGGGTGCCCCTCGGTAACCGATTCCGAGGTAAGAAGAAATCTCCTTGCCATTATTCTTCCCCCTTTCACTTATGTTTTGCCATCTCGCTCTTTAATTCAGTTATAACATCTACTGGAGTTGGATCAACTCCATTTAGATAAGCTAAGTATAAGCTTACAAGATCTCCAAAATATATCAAGCTATAAAGCAAAGACATTTCCCCTTTTCCCTTCCCTTCTATTTCCCTCCAACCACCAACGCTTTCCAAGACCAGCTTCCTCGTTATTCCAAATCTCAAACTAACTCTTTCATTTTCCTTGCCATGCCTTAGAGCAATAACCTTAAAAACTCTTTTGAAATCCTTACTCATCCATCCCACTATCTCATTATGATCAAGTTCAGGAAGAAAGTGACAATAAGCCGGTTGCTTGCTATTCTCGTTTATCTGAGTTTTCCATCTATAAGCTGCGACTCCTCCTATACCATCATCACCATATATAAGCGGAACGCTTCCGTACAGCCAAGAAGCGAGCTCCTTCGCACCATTAGCAGAAAGAGGCACTTCCGGAGACAGCTCCTCGCTCATGCCTTGAAGCACTGAAACGGTTTCCTCAAACTCCTTATCGAAATCCGCAACCCCCAGCCTGCTCATAAAAACAAGCAAGGGAACTGAAAGATAAGCCAGCGCAGCCCTTGGCTGTAAGCCGGATGGGACTTTGAAAATAGGAACGCCTTTTGCTTCCGCCATCTCAGCGAGCTTACCTCCACTACTCACGAATATGGCTTTTGCTCCCTTTCTAAGCGCTTTTTCGCACGAGGAAAGCGTTTCTTCGGTGTTCCCAGAATAGCTCACTCCTATTAAAAGCGTATTTTTGCCAACCCATGCAGGGATATCATACCCTCTATTAACATCGACAAAAACTTCAGTTCTACCGCGGAGAAGAACCTTCAAGATATCGCCTCCTACGGCGGATCCTCCCATACCGGTTATCAGAATGCTATCAAAATCCCCAACCCTTGGAAGCTCAAAATCAAAAGCTTCCTTCAAAGCCTCAGTAAACTGCCTCGGAAATTTCAAAACCGCTTTAATGCTTCCTTGAGGATCAACAGTTTTTAAATCAAGCCTATCCAGGTTTACCACCCTCATCCCCTCCTCAAAGCTACCAAACAAATTTTTCACCTAAGTAAAGCTTGCGGGCTACTTTGCTCCTCGCTATACTACCAGGCTCTCCCTCTATTACTATTCTACCCTGATGAATCAAATAGGCTCTATCAGTTATCGAAAGCGTTTCCCGAACGTTGTGATCCGTAAGCAATATTCCAATCCCCTTATCCCTCAGAGAAATTATCATCTGTTGGATATCATAAACAGTTATCGGATCTATTCCTGAAAAAGGTTCGTCTAAAAGAAGAAAAAGAGGAGCTCCAACCATCGCCCGTGCTATCTCCACGCGTCTTCTTTCCCCACCAGATAACGAAAATCCCTTATAATCTGCTATATCTTCCAAGCCAAACTCCTCAAGAACCCTTGAAAGAAGCTTCTTTCTCTTATTTACCGGAACGCCCATTCCTTCCATGGCAAGCAGAAGATTCTCCTTAACGGTTAACCCCCTGAATATAGATGGCTCCTGAGGTAGGTAAGCTATTCCAACCTTCGCCCTTTTATACATGGGCATAGCAGTTATATCCACTTCATCAAGTAAAACCCTTCCACGATCGGGCTTGACAAGTCCAACGATCATATAAAAAGTCGTGGTTTTCCCTGCCCCGTTAGGGCCAAGCAATCCCACTATTTCTCCTTCATTTACGCAAAGCGATATATCCTTTACAACTTCCCTCCCGTTATAAATCTTCGCGAGATTTTCTCCACAAAGCAGCGCCATTAAGAATCCAACCTTAGTGAATTATCATCCTGGTTTCTCCTAAAGCCCTCATAATCCCACTTTTAACATCATATACAATCTCATCTGCCCTTACTTCAGTTTTCCCCTTTAGCGCAACAGCCTTCCTTGAAATCCTCACCTTACCTTCCTTTAAATCGTATACCCCCTCACTTCCTCTAACTTTAACAACGGAGTTCCCCTTACGATGCGACAGAAAAACCTTTCCAGAGGCATTAATTCTCTCAAGCTCTCCATTCCGTGTGAAAATAAGATGAGCCTTATTCGCAGATAAGGAGAGCTTTCCAGCATCACCTGTATAAACAGGAGAAGAAATATCAGCTTCCCTGCCTTTAAGGGTGATTTCCCGTGCCTTGAGCGTAAAGTTCTTTCCCTCTATAACAGGATTATCTTTAGCCTTAAATATCCCGGTCTCATAAGCTTCAAGCTCTCCACACTTAAGTTTAATACCCTCCTTAGTAATCAGAAAGACGTTTCCCTCCGCCCTCACTAAGTGAAGAGCTGATATAAAGCTAACCTTATCCGCGGTAACCCTGCCCCTTTTATCCTCTATAATCACGTTTCCCTCAAGCGAGGCATCATTAGTCTTGAAATCTACCCACCCGCTATCAGCAGAAGCCCGCTTATCCCGCCAGATTAACTTCACGTTTTCGAAGGCTTTCATTAAATTCTTATCTGGATAAAAAAGAACTTTATCGGCCGTTAAGTTCACGTTCGATGCTAAGGACGATGCGGCCATCATTAGCAAAAAGGCGGAGAATAGAATAAGAGCTCTTTTCAAGAAGCTTCCCTCCTCTCCCTCACGGCAGACCACCTAAGGTAGGCATCTATAAAAGGATCAATATCTCCATCTATAACCTTAAGAGCGTTGCTTGTTTCCACCCCTGTTCTGTGATCCTTAACGAGCGTATAAGGATGAAAAACATAGGACCTTATCTGGCTACCCCACGCTATCTCTTTTTTCTCCCCTTTAAGCTTTTCTATCTCCTCCATCTTTTTCCTTCTCTCAAGCTCATACAGCCTGCTCTTTAATATTTTTAACGCCGTCATTTTATTCTGATACTGCGATCTTTCATTCTGACAGGAAACTACTATTCCCGTTGGAATATGAGTTATCCTTACAGCGGTATCCGTAGTATTAACATATTGTCCTCCGCGTCCGCTTGCCCTAAAGGTCTCTATTCTTAAGTCCTCCTCCTTTATCTCAACTTCAACTTCCTCCGATATCTCCGGGATGACCTCAACAGAGGCGAACGATGTATGTCTCCTTTTTGATGCATCAAAGGGTGAAATTCTCACCAATCTATGAACGCCATTTTCTCCTTTTAGAAGTCCATAGGCATATTCCCCTTCAATTAAAATGGTCACGCTTTTTATTCCAGCATCCTCAGCCTCTTGATATTCAAGAATCCTTACTTTAAAACCCTTATCCTCAGCCCATCGCATATACATCCTTAAAAGCATGTAAGCCCAGTCCTGTGATTCCGTACCTCCAGCACCGGGATGGATAGATAAAATAGCATTGGACCTATCAAACTCATCAGAGAGAAAAATCCTTCTTTCCCAAAGTAAAACATCCCTTTCAAGTAAATCAAGCTCCTCAGCAAGCTCCTCACTCAAACCGTCATCATACTCTTCCTTTAAAAGATCAATAATGGCTTTTATGTTTTCTATACGCTCTTCTATCGCGCTTAAGGCAGTTAAAGCACTTTCAACTTCCCTTAAACGCTTCCCTATCTTTTGCGCTTCCTCAGCGTTTTTCCAAAAATCTGGTGAGGATAATTTTTCCTCAAGCTCCTTTCTTTCACGCTCCAGGGAAGCCGCGTCAAAAGCAGGTCTGGAGGCGTTCCCAGCGCCCCGAAAGCTCCTCCCACCTCGCGAGCATATCTCCCACCTTAACCATATCAATCCCCCCTAATTTTTACGATACTGAAGGACCATAACCCTTGGCTCCTTAGGAAGAGAAGCAGGATCTATCTCAATCCAGCTTCTATCAAGCACCTCAACATTTTTAAGTCCCGAAATAAAAGGTTCAACACCATCTATTGGAAAGCTTAACACAGGCGTTTTGAAATGCATCGGTATGGTTATCTTGGGATTAAGCTCGGCTATAAGTTTGCGAGCCTCCGCGCCATTTATGGTATAATACCCTCCAACGGGAACAAAAAGAACATCAACCCTACCAAACTCTGAAATTTGAGCAGGAGTTGGAACATGACCAAGGTCACCAAGGTGAACCAACCTTAAACCATCCGCATCTATAATAAAGGCCACTATCTTCCCTCTTTCCCTACCTCCAGACTTATCGTGAAAGAGCTCAACGCCTGAAATCCTGATTCCCTTAACCGTTCTGAGATCTGGCGTCGTTATCACAAAAGGATTACCCCTCACTCCATCAACATAATTATGATCAAAGTGATCATGACTCACGAGAACTATATCAGCCTCATCCTTTATCAAAGGGTACCCAAGCGAAGGATCATACGGATCAGTTATTATCCTCACGCCTTGTGCGGTTTTTATAAGAAAACAAGCATGCCCTAACCACTCGATTCTCACGCTTATCACCTCCTCATCAATAGAAATCCTCCAATTTTTCGTGAGAATCTTCTTTTACCGGCATATGAGCGTCTTCCCTTGTTGCCCACGGAGTCAATGGAAACCTAATCGTCATCGGCACTCTTAAGAAAGGCTGATCCACTATAAGCTCTCCCTGCAATAGAGTTGAAGCTCTCTCCCTCTGAGCAGAAACGAGATGAGCATATTCGTCCTTTTTAAGCTCTGCCACCTTTTGATGTCCGACAACCATAGTCGAAGCCTGCGTTATAACCCTATAATCTACTTCAGATGCCGTCTGCTCCGCCCCTATCATTATTATCCTGAAGGATCTGCCACGCTCAGCTATATCTCTAAATATAGCTCCTAATGGCCCTCCCCCCGTTCGAGGAGCGTATTTATTAAGCTCGTCAAGGAAAATAAACACTGGTTCCGGCCTCTCAGCGCTTTCCTTCGAGCTAAGGATCTCCTTAAGAATAGCACCAACAACGAAAACCTGGGCTCTATATCTGAGCTTCGCGATATCTACCACGGTGATCCCGCTCGGCCGATCCCAGTTTATCCAGTACGATGGAGGTTTATACTCCTGAAGAACTCCCCCTATCTCCATGGATTCTATCGGTTTCCAGATCCTGTTTAGATCAAGCTTACGCGCCGCTCTTATTCTTCTCGCCATAGCTCTTATGGTCTTATCCTCA
>Ga0256842_1002157_pt1 | contig 14555 bp, 13 predicted proteins | sample 4559240metaG_FD_185973 | JGI IMG/M metagenome (GOLD analysis project Ga0256842, IMG submission 185973) | Hydrothermal vent microbial communities from Guaymas Basin, Mexico - 4559-240 | ecosystem: Environmental > Aquatic > Marine > Hydrothermal vents | place: Mexico: Guaymas Basin | collected...
AACTTTACTACCCCCTATCTTGACAGTTATAAACCCAAACCAACGACAAAACACCATGCCACCCCTACTAACAAAAAGGGAAAAAGAATTCATAAAAGACTGGTTCAAAGTCGTAGAAGGAAAAATGAGCAAGGCAGAATTCTACTCAAAGTGGGGGTCGAAAAAGGACGACACGACGATAGTCCAAGACTTGCACAAGATTGAAACGGGCGAGATGAGCGTGGAAGAATTCAGGAAGAAGTGGACTCGCAAGGGCGACTGGAAGAATTACGTTCGGGTAATGCGTTACAGAATCCTAAAAAAGTTCAAGGAGGGTCGGAAGGAACTACTCTTGATCAAAAAGTTTCTCGAGCTCAGAGAACTCCCCTGATCTTGAAATAATCGAGAAATCTACTTTAAAAAATCAAAAGTGGATCATGGATTTTGGATTGTAAATCGTGGATTTTTGATGGATTATTTCAAGGGAGAGGGAGATCTTACTTAACATGCATTTAGAGATAAGAAGTCGTTTGATAGATAGGATCCCATGAATGCTCTCTAGAATGAAGAATTTTCGAGTATTGGTATTTCATCTTAGCATACTGCTGTTCCACAAGCCTTACTGTGTAGCAGTCTCAATTTAATTCTTTTTAATTTGCTCTGTTGAAAATTAGCTGACTGCTTTGCAGAGTGTGTAACCGTAAATTATTGTCGAACTATCGATGTTACTCACAAAAAACCTCCGTCGACTTTTACTTAATTTTCAACGGAGCAAATTGTTTCTGTTTTCTGTTATTTCACAGTAAGGCAAGTTATTCCAATCGGCAGAATAATCCTTAATGTCTGTCGTTCTTAACATTCGCATACCTGTATTTTTCTCAACAGCTTTTGCTGTTACACCGTAGTAAATATCTTCAGCAACATCTCCAAGCCTAACAACCTCCCAATCCTCTGGAATTCTGCCGATTGGTGTTTCTTTGAATTTCATTTTTATCCACTCTCCCAGAACTCTTTTTTGGCTTCCTCAATATCAACTATGGATAATGTTCCAGTCCCACTGTATAATTTTTTAAATTGCTCTGCGTTGAAAACATGGAAATCTACGAATTTTTTTTCTCTTGCATCTATATGTAGAATTAAACGAAGAATGATGGGTAGCTGTTCCCTCTTTTCTCTTTTTTCAAATTCACTTACAATAAAAATTGGAATGTCATCCAGCCAACCCGTGAAATATTTAAAAATCTCCCTCTCTAATAATTCAATTTTTATTCCTTTGAAATTAAACTCCAACTTAATTCTCTCCGCATGGTGTGGCTTTATTGTTATGGGTAATTTTGTTGGAATGGCTGGCTTAAACCCAAATACTGTTTGTGAATATCCCCTATCGACCTTTAACAAGTCTTTAGAGTACTTTACCAGAGCGACAGCATCTGTTATGGATATGCTGACTTCGCTATCGTTAACAACTAAGAAATTCAACTCAACAAAAGAAACATCTTGATTTATCCCCGCTCGAAAAGTTGTATAATTTCGAGTTGCGTCAAATTCAATTTCTTCAGAAATTTTATACCATGATTCAAGGGGTATTATCTTTATCTTCCTTTTGAATCTTTTCCAATAATACCAAGTGGTGGCTACACCGCTTAGCCCACCAAGAGCCCCTATGAAGCCTAAGATGTAGGAAAAATATTCAAGCATACATTCCACCTTATTTTTTGTACGCTCTTTCCCTTTTCTATATCTTCAAAAGCATAACGAGCCTCTCTTTCTTGTCAACCTCGTAAGTCAACCTGAAATCACTCAAGCGAACCCTATATCTGTCCCTCTGCCCTTTAAGCTTTTTTATATCAAATTTCCTGAAAGGAACGGGATTATCTTTAAGAGCATCTATAAATTCAGACAGTCTAACCTTGAGAGCTTTTGGCAAATCCTTAATCGCTTTTGCAACTTTCGGGTGAATAAGAACTCGGTAGCTCATAAATCAAGCTCAGCTTTAAGTTTTTCCCATGGAATCCCGCTTTTCCTCACCTCATTAGCAAGTCTGTCGAGTTCTTCAATTTCTTCTTCGCTAATCTCTTCCTCCTGAATTAATCCCGCCTCTATAAGCTCTATCCTGCTGTTCAGTCTTTTCAGCTCTTCTTTTATTACTTTGAGTTCCTCATAAATGGCTTTCAAAAGCTCGGCATCTGTGCTCATTGAGCATTTATCTGTATTGAGAAAATTTAAAACTTTGCCGAGCAGGGCCGTGTCCAAAAACTCATGATGCTCCATACTTCCACCTCAAAGCTATTTTTATACAATAGACTATATTTCTTGCAAGAATCCTTGCTTCATCGCTTTTACCTCTCGATTTTAATCTCTCGCCGAACTCTACGCTCAAAGCTCCGAAGAACCTCTCACCAACACCTCTGTACCTGTAAATTGATTCATCAAAAAAGAGATCCCTTATTTTTGACCCGAAGCCGTCTGGCTTTCTCTTCGTTGGCTTTACGATTGGAACGTAGCCCTTCTCAACGAGTTCGTTCAGTACTTTTTTAGCGTCAAAGGCTCCATCTGCCAAGGCGAATCCGCTTCCTTCCGGAATCTTTGCAACGAACTCTACTTCTGAACTCGTTAAGTCAACGTAAACCGGAATCAAAGCTTCTCCAACCCTAACGCATACGAAGAGTTCGCTTAAATCCAGTCAGAAAACTTCGTAGAATCGAGAGAGATGTAGAAGTAGACTATCTGGCTCAAAAACTCGTTAAGAGCTCTTAGAACTTCTTTTACAAGATCTGAATGCTTTACCTCCCAGTAATTCAGCGTTGATTTTGGGATTCTTCGCTTCAAGAATTTTCTCGCAAGGGATTCTGAATAACGAAGGCTGTACTTGAAAACTTCCTTTAGAACGATAGCTTTGATGTAGAGACTTGGAGATCTTTTAGGCTTCTTCCCTTTTGTTTTTCGAATCTTTCATCGATCTTCAGCGATGTTAAAATCACATGAAGGAATTTAAGCATTAGTTCGACATCGTAGATTAGTGTATTCCATCTTTTGAGCATGAAGGAATTTAATGTGGCTGTTATATTTTGTGATGCTATCTCGGAAGATTATTTTTGGACACGGCCCACACGGGAAAACTCCGACGGACACCCCGGATGTTTGGGTCCTGCCCTGTTACGTTACGACAAATCGCTCGAGGAAGATTGTCACATCACGACAACGAGGGACGAGTCCGCTTGAGGAAACTCTTCCGCATCTTACCTAACCTTTTGAAAAAAATGATCATCTTGGTTGGGTAAAACTCCAGCTAACTGCAATAGTCACCTGCATGTGAGAGTCACGCCGAAGTTCCACACATGGAGGATACACAGGCAGTCAACAGCTCTTGAGGGGTATTTTAGCAGTATTGTTTATATTGTCGTAAGCGTAGAATTACTAATGTGATGAATTATGCGGCTAAATAGAACCTGCCATGACTTTCTCACCAAAGTCGTCAATACGCTCAAGCACAAGTTAGATGATGAAAATTTTGAAATTCTCGATAGAGAACTCTTTAGGAATAGGGACTTAAACCTTTGTGATTGGTTAAATGTGAGCACTTTAAAAAGACTTATTGATAAATCACCCAATAAAAATAAAATGCGAGAATTCATCAAATTATGTCTTCAAAAAGTAGTTGAAAGTGGATTTTGGGAGATTAAAGCAAAAGAAAAGGCTAGAGAAGTTTTAGATAGCCTATTTGGCAGATGTTTTATCAAGATAAACGTTAGATATAAGGGTGTAGAGATTCCCTGTAGGATTTCGATAAGGAGTAGTATAGAGACTAGTAAGGAGATCGTAAATGCAAGCGGTTATAGCCCATTTAGAGTTGTTCTTGACGGGGGAGAATATTTCCTATCTGTCGTAGCAGAAACTGAAGATGGAGCCATAGAAAAACATCTTGAATTCTCTACCGATGAGAAGGAATGGAATGTAGAACTTGATGAGAATGATATTACAAAATGGAAGGTCACAAAGGTACAGATTAACGTAGAACCAGATTCATTCCCATTTAATACTCTAAAGGAGAGTGCATTAGTTGTTGTTTCTGATAAGTTCGGTAGAAAAATTAAAGTAGGAGAAACAGACGAGAATGGAGTAGTCAGATTTCAAAAATCAGATCTTAATCTTAAGGAATTAGAATTGAGAGTGTATCCTCAAGTAGGTAAGATATCCAGCATTCTTGAGAAGAGCGATTTCACTAAAGGAGAAAGATATTCCATTGAAATTGAATCCGAGAAGTTAGATCCATTACAACCTGTAAAAACCGTGACAATTAAGGTTAAGAAAGAAAAGGAGAGATATAAACTTAGAACAAAATTCGATGAGACTAAAGTTAGCCAGCAAGCAAAGATTGTTCTATTAGAAACCATTCAAAGATTAGATTTTAAGCGGATTGGGGTTAGAGTTTCTGAATGGCTTGCAGAAAATAAGCCGGAAGTCTTACCTTACGTTAAAAATTTCGCTTATAGCAGTTTAGGTTCAGATCATCTCCTACACTCACATCAGCTTAAAGCTCTCAATGCTTTATGTGAGGGAAAGGATGTTTTAGTCTGTGCACCCAACGGAAGTGGTAAAACCGAAATTCCACTCCTTTATACGCTGAAAAAGCTCCTAAATATGGATGGTAGAATCACTCCCCTGATATTGGCTATATATCCAACGAAAGCGTTAACAAAGGATCAAGAAAATAGATGGAAGAAGCTTTTAATAGCTGCTTACGATTTAGGTCTTCTTAATAATCCTGTAGCTGTGACGCGAATAGATGGAGATACAATGAGAGATCCAAGTGCTAAGGAATACCTAAAGAGGGTTAATGAACAAAGACTTCCTTTAGTAGCTCTATCAAATCCATCATTTATCTTAAGCGTGTTACAGCAGGGGAGTTGGAAATATTACTTTGGAAGTAGAGTCTTGCTGTTGATTGTCATCGATGAAATTCACTTCTATTCTTCCAGAGATCTGACACTACTGATTAAAATGCTTGAACACATCATTAGATATGAAGATACCGAAGATCTACGCTTAGCGTTTCTATCAGCAACCATAGGTAGCCCAGAAGAGTTTAAAAGAAGTCTTGAGAATGCACTTGAAAGAGAGATAAGGTTGATTAGACCAGAATATGAAGGAGAAAGCGGGAATAAGAAGTATGTATGGACTGTAAGAGTTAGCGATGAAAATGAGGCTGAAAAATTCTTAACGGAATACTTCAAGGAGCTTCTTGAACGTGAGTCCGATATTGAAAAAACTATTGTATTCGTTCCGAACAGGAATATAGCAGAAAGATTAGCCAAGAATTTATCCCATAAGGCAAATTCTTGGACTTTAATTCAATGCCATTTAGGAGATATGTCATATGAGGAAAGGGAAGAAGTGGAGGAGAATTTTGCTAAAGGTTTGACAAGAGTTCTGTTTACGGTTAAAACACTTGAAGTTGGGATAAACATCGGAGATGTTAGGAGAGTAATTCACTTTGGAGTTCCTCAATCCTTAAACGATTTCGTTCAGAGAGAAGGAAGAGCTGGCAGAAGAGGCGGAGATTCCGAAAGCATAATCATAACCACTAATACAGCAGAGGAAAAGAGAGCTAAGAACTTTGTTGAGCAGATTAAAGACTTGGAGAATCTGACCGAGTATATGTACAAGCCAGTCATAAAGATGGACTCAGAATTCATGAGATTGATAGATCAGCAAATCTCAAAGAGATTTCCAAGATCAATTAAGCTTCCAAACGGATGGGAGTTAAGAGTTGGATTTTACTCCCAAGATAAAACTACATTTTTGGCTAAGGGTGCTAAAATTCCGAAAGAAATTAGAAAACAAGATGTAATTTACAGATATTTACCGGGCTCAATTAGAGTTATTAAGGGTAGAGATTACATCGTTTCTGATGTAAAAATTGGAAAAAGTAGCAATGTTATCAAGTTATCAGACCTCAACTATTATACACTTCTTGACACTTGGCAGATCAGTAGCTATAGTAGTGGATGGAACCTGGTGGATCAAGTTAAAAGTGGCATGGTCTTCACAGTTTCCGATGTGAACCGGTCATTTGAAACTCCAATTGGATTAGATGATTTCTTAGATGTAGCGAATAGACCGAGAATTATAAAGATTGTAGAGGTCCCCGAAGGTGTTAAATTGATCCAAAAGTATGAAAAGGAAGTCTATGATGATGAAGTTGGAAGATTTGTGAAGAAGATTGTGTTTAGGAGTATAGGTACTAGGGAGTTGAATCAAAACTTGAAAGAGAATCTTAAGTTTGAGCTTATAAGCAGAGGTTATTTAGTAACTCTAAGAATTTCAAGAGATAGTGCTCTCTTAGGTGTTATTAGAAGGGAGCTTTCTAGTGTTTACCAAGATCTAAGTGGAGAATTCAAAATTTGGTGGCCTAAGAGAATTCTCGAAGAATACACGCATTTAGCAACGCATTTTATCCTAAACATGATCTCTGAGATTCATCAATGGAGACAAGATGAGATCCAGCACAGCATTAGAGTAAGCATAAAGGATGAAATTAGGCTTATGAACTTGCTCCACGAGATCATAAATCTGAAAAGGAGATTAGATTTGCCGATTGAAGTCCAAATAGCTTTCATAAATGAAGTTGATTTGGTACAAGATGTTGATTGGGTTAAGATTCACAATAAAATTAGTGAAATCAAACAACAGGTGAAGGATACAAAACCTAGTAGTGAACTTGAAGAGCTATGCAAAGATATAGTTGCAAATTGTTACGGATTCAGGTGCTTTGAGACACCATATACGTTAGAAGTGCTACTAAGTTCTATAGAATCATCAAAGAGAGAGGATAGAACTAGATTGCTCCTTGAACTGAAAGATAGCATTATAGCCATTCTAACAATTGCTGAAAATATCTTGCAAAAGATTATAGGTATGGAAGTGTAAATGGTGATTCCTATGGCTAAAATTAGGCCAAGAATAGGCAAGATAATAGCTGAGGAATTGGCATTGTTTCTTTCTAAGAGAGGCCTATTAGCTAAGATGATAAGAGAATTCAAAGAAGCTTCTAGCATAATAGCTGGAGCTACAGAGTTTTTGATAGGAGAGGGTTTAGCCAGAACATTTGGTGTAAATTTATATTTTGATGAATTTCCTCAAGGAAACTATGTTCTTTGGAATGGCTCGATAGATCTAAAGAATTTAACATTTAAGCATGCTCCCAAGGGTCTTCCAGACTTAGAAGTGTTTCTAGGTGATAGAAAAGCTATGATTGAGATCTCATTCGGAATTCACCCCCAGACTGTAATTAGCGAGATTAAAGAAGTCTTATATCATAAGCCTAGATCCTTTCAGAATGGAGAGATTATGCGATGTCTTATGGTTCCAAATAAAATCGCTGAAGATCTTTCAACATTTATAAGATCTAACGTTACTGTAATCCCCATTGAAGCTCTTCTAAACACTCTGATGGAAGATAAAAAGTTATCGTTGGAAGATTTTGCTGAAATTTTTGAACGAACTTCGATTGATACTGTTGATGTAGAACCACTAGCTTATTCATCTCTACTTGAAGCTATTTGGGAAGAAATTGCTAAAGGAAGAGTTATATTTGGCTTTTCAATCTTAAGGCTTCTGTCTGAACTCCTAAACAAGTATAATTTCCAAGATTTTAAAATTTGAATTGAAATTTATTTAAAGAATAGATGTAAAAGGACTTCCACTGCAGAGAATGTTAGCTGAATTCCATATCTTACTTCTTCTACAGATGGTTGTTCTCCTCGTCTTTTTTCAATATGTGCCATCTCAGACGTATATGACCAAGTTGAAGCTATCATACCTCTTACGTGTTGTGGAAGTCCATATGTCTCTAAATTTTTTAAAATCCCATATATATCTGTAGATTTTCCAGGTTTTATTGGTGCGGGCTTGCTTGTTATGTATTCGTATATTTTAGTTAGGAGTGTAGCTAACCCCATTCTTAGGTTATTGCAACAATCTCCTAAACGATTTTCATCAAATGCTCTTAGAGCATTCTTTAATTCGAGTAAAACGTCCTCCCATCCTAATTTTTCAAGGGTTCGTTCTATGAAGTCCGGAACTCGTGCAGATAATCTATGCCTCTTAAAATTGACAACAAGATCTAGCAACACACTAATGAAAATTTTTGAAAATTCCTTTGGTTTTGAATCAGAACCATACATTTCCTTTACAGAATTATCTACTTTTTCATTAAAGGAATCAGCCCTGTCAACTTAACACCTCAGATGATTGTAGTGAAGCATGAACAGCTTACAAAACAGGTTCCAGTTTACAACAGGCTTTTTAGCCGTAATCGAGCAGGAAAAGATCTTTACTCTCTGTTTGAACGAGCTGAAAACGGCTTCAATGATACTTCTCTTCCCGAAAGGTTTCGTGTTCGAATTCTAACCTAAGACTTTCCAGAGCTCTTTTGAGCCAAGAAGCTTTGTCTATAACGAATTTAGGCTTGTTCTCACAGTAATTCAGGACTTCTTTTACGAAAAACTTCGCAGTCAAGTAGTTCCTCGTAGTGTAAACTCTCATCAGGATTAACTCATTTCTCTCAACAGCTCTCTGTTAGCTTTAACAACAGTTTCGTTCAACGCAATCAGGTTTCTTGGCTTTCTCTCCGTCGAAATTGGCAACTTTTCTTCAAGCTTCTTTACCCACTTCCACACAGCCGTATGAGAAACAGGATGAAACTCAGAGAGAATTTTCGCAGTCCTCCTCGTCGATGATGTCTGGTCGCTATCCCGAGTATTCTTATCTCCATCGGTGTTCTTTCTCGCTCAAACAAATTTAGTTCCTCTATGAGCTTCTTCAGCTGCATCAAAATTCATTGAAGTGAAGTGTATTCTGAGAAGGTAAAGTTTACGGGTCTATGAGAAATTTAATAAGGGAAGATTGCAAAAAGTTTTTGTGAGGCTCGTCTTCGACCAGACGAGAGGAGGATTAATAATCAAGGTGAGAGAGGAGACCCCGTACTTCGTTGACAAAAGGCTGAACTCCGAGATGAAGGACATCGTTGCATACTACTCTGAACGTGGTGAGCTCGTAGAGGTGTTGATAACCTCTTCATTTAAAATTGATGATCTCTTCAAGAAACTGCGTTTGGAACTTTTCGTCGATCAAAAATTCGTCGACTGGGTGAAGTTATTCGGACGGGAGTTCGTGAAGGGAGAAGTGTTCATACCTGAGAAGCTCCCCGCCAGAAGGTACGTTTTCACGTTCGGCACTTCAGACTCTCTGCCAAAGGTCTGTGCGGACAACCTTAACGAGTTGGATTTAGTCGACAGATTTTTGCACACATCCAAACTCATTATCGAAAGAATGGACAGAAGGAAGCTGGGGTGCGATGAAGTGGAGACTCTCAGGAGCGAGTTCTACGAGTTTGCCCGTCGGAGCCTCGTCATTAACGCAGACGCCTTCTACGACTGGGGAATAGAGAGTGTATACTTCGACGGCAAGCTGTTTTTCTGGATTAAAGACGAAAAACTGTATCCTGAAACATGGGAAGAACTTAAGAAAAACGTTCTACGTATGCTTAAGGTTTTCGAGGACTGCAGAGCAGGAAAAGAAATAGACATTAATATTCTAAGCGGTGAGAAATCATTTACCGTGGAGTGTTCAGATATAATTTACCACTTTATCGCCAACGCAGAGAGTTTCGAGTCAGAAATAGTCGAGCTTAAGCCTGAAGATGTAATTAAGATTTGCAAGGAACTGTATGCAATGTATGCTTCACCAGGCACTCGAAATGTTTTCGTCTTCTACGATGCAATACCAGAAAACTCGAAAGACAAAGAAGGCATCAAAGAAGTTATGAAAGACTTGTGCGCAAACCCGAAATGTGAAATCTTAGATATGATAGACTTCATCTGTCAGTACTACTCGAAGGTTTCAGAATTTAACGATCTAAACGCGTTAGAAGACTCTGAGAAGTGGAGAGACTTTTTGAGAAAAGTCTTCGATTACTAGATCTTAGATGAGAGTGGCCGTTGTTGGATTTGGCGGAGCAGGACAGGAGATTGTGAAAGCCTTTGCGGACAGGTTCGATGCCGACATTTACGTAATTAGCGATCTCAGGAACTACGAGCTACCATTCTTTGACTTCTCAGAGTTCGAAAGATTAATTTCCACGCTATCTCCTTACGACTACATCATCTTAGTCGCAGGACTCGGTGGGAGAGGAGGAGAATATCTCGTTGAAGCTGCAAGACTGTTAAGAAACGTCGCCGCGATCTTCGTCGTTTGGCCACTCCGCATAGAGAGGGCAAGGGTAGCAAAGGCGGAGAGACAACTCTCCGGGCTTAGGGGTCAGGTTTTCGTGAGAAGACTCGACGACTATTTTGAGAAAGTTCCAGGGAACAAATCTCTAGCAGAGGTGCTAAGGGCATTCGACGAGGAAATCGCAAGGGAAATCGCGATGGTCCTGAGAGAACTGAGACAGTAACAACTTTCACACTTAGTTCGCATCCGTGTTAAACGCTCAGAGAGCTGGAAGGATATCATAATATTCACAATACTTTTACTGCCTTTAAATTGTGGTGTTTTAGGATATGATTCCCGTTTCAATTTCTACTATCATTCCTTCTTTACACTTTGGACAAGGTTTCCAAAGAAGCTCGAAGACTGTCTTAACGTTCTTTGATCCACACTTTGGACATTTCCTCTCATCCTTCATTTCTGGCGGTTTAGGACTTCGAAAGGCTTCCTTGAAACTTGGGAATCCATACCAGAAACGCCATTCGTTAACTTTCTCATCTCTCAAGTCCGCTTCGAACTGATGTAAGCAGTCAAGGCATATGCAATATGAGTTAAATCCTGTTCTGTTTTTTACAAGTTCTTTAGGTGCACTTTCGCCTAGTATCCGGGCGACGGTCCTATGCTCATCTGGGTGTGGACAAGTGACTCTCAGACAGTCCTTACCAGTCTTTTTTAGCTCCTCCATTAATCTCATTATGAATTGTCTGTCTTCTACGAGTTTTTCTTCAAGTTCTGACACTTTTCCTAGTATCTCTCCTGCGAGTATGTCCCATCTACCTGAAAACTCCCTTATGAATTTGTGCATGAACTCATCAACAAACTCTATAATATTCTTTAGCTGCTCTAAAACTGTCTTTCTTATCTCTATCTCTTGACCTTTAAACTCAGATTCTACAGATTTGAGAAAGTTCCAGATCCTATCTCTAAACTCTTTGACTAATCTTTCTAATTCTTCTCTTCTTTTTTGAAGGAGTATTTTCAGCTTTTTTAACTCTTCTAGTCTTGCGCTGATTTCTCGATAGCGTTTCTTAAGCAGCTCTTTGTCAACCTCTACATACATGTATCCTCCCCAACCCGAGGGAAAAGATAAACCACACTTGTTACACCGATACTCGTTTATCGGTGGCATATTATTACTGATAACTCAAATTGTTAAATTGATTACTACGCGAGTTCCTACGGAACCTAAACGTTTCTCTAGAAGTTATATGAACCTATAAAGTTGAGGAGATACTGTAAAGACAGTAATAGTCATAGCGCTAAAATAAATGAAAGGAAGATACGATCATCCTACTTAGGCACTATGTTAAGATATAAGTATTGATTCTGAGAGTCGGATACGTCAACATAACCACAACATGAATCCATATCACTAAAGAACTCGTAACTCTTGACTTTTCGAGTCTGGACTCGGGAAAAGTATTTCTAAGAAAACATTAAACAAAGATTTAAGGTTGTTCATCGAAGTGTAGTACGATGAAGGGGTTGGAAATTCTTGCTAATATCGTTAAGTTGCTTGGAGATTTGGCAGCTGATGCATACTGGGGCGTGGAGGATTGGTACTTTGCTATCGGTGAATTAAACACCATTTTGAACAGATGGGTTGAAGAGTTAGAAGCTCTCAAGGATGTTAGCGAAGAACCCGAACAATTGGAAAGTATAATAGAATATGTAAATATAGAATATGTAAATAAAGTAAAAGAAAGTAAAAGAAACTATAGTGAAACCAAATTCAATAATCGAGGAATGTGTTAGCAAGCTGGAGAATCTCGTTATGGACATAATTAACCTCTCGCCACACCTCATATTGATCGACACGGACTTCAGAAGAGAATTTCTAAGCGTTCTAAGAGCAATTCCGAACGAATATTCAAAAGCTATTAGGGATCTCTTGCTCGAAGCATGCAAGAAGGTGTTACGAAAACTCCGCGTACGGAGCGTGTATATTTTTAGCCAGTAAAGCTCGACGGTAAGGCCACGCTTGGTGATCTTATACGAATTGCTGGCCGTGCGTTCAAAAAAGAATGGGATCTCACAACATCACAACGGCTGTTTGAGGCAATAAAGGATATAAGAAATTTAGTCGTGCACAGTGAGTTACAACTTGATGAAAAGCTTACGAAGGGTTTCTGCTTGTTAGTCTCTCGAATCATAAGAGATATAGCATTAGCATCTAAAAAATATCAATAACAGTCGTGTGTGAATCATAAGGATATACAAATCTTACTAACTTCTAAAAATAAAAATGGGGGGCTTTCTATGCCGGATTTCCTTGAACCGTACCTAAAGGAATTGAGCTCTAAGACTGAAAGAATAAAGGACGAGTATAATAATTCAAAGCTATCTAGAATAACTTCAGAACTTAGGGTAGCATTCGATGAATATTGGAGGAGTGCAGAGTTAATAGGTAGTTCACCCTCAGAGTTTGTTGTTCTTGCTGTTGATAGCAGCTCTCAGCACATAGTAACGAGCAATGGAGGAATTTTTTATGTTATAAGAGCTTTGGCGCTATCAAAGGATAGAAAGTATAGGAAGGTAGTCGCAGACTTCGACTTTACTTCAGACTCGATGTATGAAGCTGTGCATATTATTCATAGAAAAATGGAGTGGCTAGAGCATGAAGTTGCACTTGAGGCAATAAACGATGGTTTTGAAGGTTATATACTCTTAGATGGTTCAATATATGGCAGACTTGTGCACATTCCAATTGAAACTGGATACGTTAATGATAGAGCTTTCATGCTGAAGTATTTTGAAACTTTGATAAAATTACTTGAATCTTGTAGAGAGAATTGTATTCCAATCGTTGGAATAAGCAAAGAGAGCAGAACATCGTTCTTTAGAGAGTTTCTAATAAAGATTGTTGCTGAGAAACTAATAGATGAGATTGGATTAAGCAAAGCTGAGTTAGAAAGACTTCTGTCGTTGGCTTTAGATGATAAAAGAAGAGCTGTAAAGGAACTTGAAAAACTCAAACATTCTAGTATTTTTAAAGAGATAATGGAGGAGTTGCTTGCAAGAAGACCAGATTTTCAGTTAATATTGAGTTATGCAAAATCTGCGGGATATACTACTCCATTAATCTTAGGAGCGTCGGCAAGATGGAGAAGGTCATACAGAAGGATAGTCATCAATCCTGAAGGCTTTATCAAATCCAATTTCCCCGTTTCATCGAGAGATAGAGATTTCGTTAAGTGGGCACGGAGTATCGTTGAAAAAATTCCAGATTTACCCGCAGTGATATCTTTTCATTTACTACCAGCAATAAACGACACTCCTATGAGAGTAGACGTTCCAGCATGGGTTTTTGGAATTAGAAAGAAGTTATCTGAAGTTGGATGGCCAGAGGAAGCAGACATTGACATAAGCGAAATATTAAGGCTTATATCAGCGGGTTACTGCGGTTTGGAAAACTACAATATCTGGCTCAAGGCTGTTGATGATGCAGTTAAGTTGAAAAGAGATGTTTTTGAGAACTTATATCTATCAAAATTTGAAGAGTTAGTAGGTAGATTTGCAACTCCAAGGGGGTATAGGCGTGTCAGATTCCCTTGAAAAACTCGGTTATGTTATCGGAGATGCAAGTCCAACTGAATTCTACTTTATAACAGACGAGAGCAAGCATCCGCCGAGATGGGAGTATGTCTTGGTAAAGTCTACAGAAAACATCAATGGAGAGGAAGTTGAGGTTGATGTAATAGCTCAAATCGATGCAATTTATTCATCAAGTCTCGCTTTAAGTGGAAAACCAAGCTTGGAGGCTGTTGAAAAAATCATAGATGCTGGACTCGTAGACAGAAGATTGCTCGCTAAAGCCAGAGTTTTGGGATTTTTGTATGAAGGAGAAGTTTTACAACCGAGAAGAGCAATTTATCCCGGAAATGACGTATTTAAAGCTCCTAAAAATATACTGAAAGAGTTTTACTCGTATCCAGAGGAGGAAGGATTGTTTATAGGCCATTTGATAACAAGACCTGACGTTCCAGTAAGCATAAGCGTAAGAGGATTTAGAAGGCATCTCGCAATTCTAGCACAAACTGGAGCAGGAAAAAGTTATACAGCGGGTGTCTTGCTTGAGGAATTGCTGAAGAAGGGAGCAACGGTTGTTGTTCTTGATCCTCATGCGGATTACGTTTTTCTCTCACGCAAAAAAGATGGGAGCAAGTTTTCGGATAGAATAAGCGTCTTTAGAACACTTGAAAGCACTGGAAGATATGATGAAAAACAGATAGGAAAGATAAACACGTATGAGGTCAAGTTCTCAGATTTAAGCATCGACGAGATAATAACAGTCTGCGGAATAAGCG
>Ga0256842_1002158_pt1 | contig 14553 bp, 13 predicted proteins | sample 4559240metaG_FD_185973 | JGI IMG/M metagenome (GOLD analysis project Ga0256842, IMG submission 185973) | Hydrothermal vent microbial communities from Guaymas Basin, Mexico - 4559-240 | ecosystem: Environmental > Aquatic > Marine > Hydrothermal vents | place: Mexico: Guaymas Basin | collected...
TTTTATAATAATTGGCTTAATTTGCTTGAGCCAGATGGGTTTGGGTGGTGTCTTATAGGGACTATCTGGACACAAATGGATTTGCATTGGGAGCTTCACGAAAAACCATTAAAATATAAAAAAGTTTATAGAATTGATTTAAATACTCTTGAGCCAATCTGGCCAGAGCATTGGTCTAAAGAAAGATTGATTGAAAGATATAACTCTATGCCACTTAGAGCTTTTGCAAGAGCTTTTGGTAATATGCCAATTTCAAGAGAAGATGCTGTTTTTGATAAGGAAAAAATAGAAAATTGTATTGTTTATAATGACCCAAAACACTATCTTAAAAAGTGTGATTATGTAATTATGGGAGTTGATTTAGCTATTTCTCAAAAGAAAAAAAGTGCTAATACAGCTATTTTTATTATGGGTTTATTACCAAAAAAGAATGATTATAAACTGGTAGCCTTACATATTGAATATGGTAAATGGAGTAGTCCAGAAACAGTAAATGCTATTATGAAGTTATATAAAGATTGGAATGTTGATATAATAGTGGTGGAAAATAATCAGTATCAAGAAGCTCTTGTGCAATGGCTTGCAGAATTCAAGAAAGATTTACCAGTAGAAACACATTTTACAACTTCAAGCAAACACGACCCAGAAATAGGACTTCCTTCTATGGCACTTGAATTTGAAAGACAAAAGTGGATTATTCCTATGGGAAAAAAGCCACATGAAACTGATTGTAAGTGTGGAAAATGTAAATGGATAGAAGAAATGAGTATGTATCCATTTGGAGAAACAAGCGATATTTTAATGGCTTCTTGGTTTGCCAGAGAATATTATAGAAAACATAAAAAATTATTAACAGAAGATATTGAAGTTGAAAGTTGGTAAATAAAATTTTTGGTGAAAAATTTTATACAAATTAAAAAATATCCTTTTATTGAGAAAAAATAATTTATGTCCAAATTTCATAGTAATCTAAAAACTCTAATTTTCCATTAAACTTTCTTTTAAATTTTTTAATTCTAAATACTTCACTTCCAATAGACAAAAAGCTCATTGGATAATCTCCTTCATAAAAAATTAAAACATTTAATCCTTTAATACCACAAAAATCCTTATAATAGTAAGGCATAAAAACTTCTGGAGTATAACCAAACTCTTTTTCACAAGTTTCAAAAATAAAATTCCTTAAAACTTCCCAACCTTTATTTTTCCACCACTTTTCATCTAAAACTTTTAAAACATAAATTCCACCATCTACTCCCATTTTTTATCTCCTATAATTTTATTTATATTATATCATAATTTCAAATTTTGTCAATATTAAAAAACATTAAGAATTTACTAAATAATGAAAATACCACCAGCAATTCATATTTATACTGATAGCTCAAAATCTCCACATTCAAATGAAATAGGCATTGCTTATGTAGTTGTTAATCCCAAAAAAGAAAAAATTATTTTTGAATTTAATAAAAAGCTTTCAAATTATACAAATAATCAAGGAGAACTCTTAGCAATACTTTATGCTACTTTGTTTATTTTAAAGTATAAACCACAATTTGCTGTTATAGCAACTGATAGCCAATATGCTGTTAATATTTTAAACAACTATTTTCAACCAAAAAAGAACCTAAAAATAATAAATAAAATTTTTGACATTTTAAAAGAATGTGAAAAGCATACTCTTGTAAAAATAGTTTGGGTTAAAGCTCATAATGGAAACAAATTTAATGAAAGAGCTGATTTTCTTGCTAATGTTGCCAGAAATAAAAAATATAAACTAAAAAAGAAATTCCACAATCAGTAAGTTAATCAGTATTTATCAGTAAAATCTCTTGAAATGCTGATTATTCCTAATATTGAAAGGAATTTTTTATCTTCATAAGTTTAATTTGCTTTTTTTTGTTTTATATATTCTATTATTATTAAAACATAATAACTGACACTATATAAAATGAAATTAAGTTATAAAAAGAAAAATAATTAAAACAAAAAAAAACAAAATAACAAAACCATTTTCAGTAAAAATGGTTTTCCACTTTCCCTTCAGTTTTTTCTACTTGAAATAAAAAAAATAAAAAATTTTATAAAAGATAGAATAAGAAAGATTGCTTTTTTGTTCGTTTTTTGTTTTTTGATAAGAATTTTTAAAACTGAAGGATTTTTCTATTATGGAAAAGAAAATCATTGTCAGTAATAACGAAACAAATGAAAATACTTTAAATGTTCCAGATTTAGATAAGGAAAAAGAAAGTAAAGTTGTTGTTGAAGGAATTGAAAGCAAGTTAAATACTACATTTAATAATTTATCACCTTATCGTAAGTATGAAAGAGTTAATGATAATGTTCTTCGTTATCTTTATCTTAGAACTTCAAGGTTAAGAGAATGTATTGATGGAATATGTGGGGAAATTTCAAGTAGAATACCATTACTTATTCCTACTGATAAAAATTTGTCAAAAGAAGCTCTTAAGGCACTTGAAAAATTTGCTCAAGACTTTTTTGGAAGTATAAATAGAAAGAAAGATACTATTCAATCTTTGATAAATAGGATTGTAAGAGATTTACTTGTATTTGATAGATTTGTAATAGAAAAGGTGAGAAATAGAAATAAATTTTTGGTTGAATTATATGCAAGAGACCCTTCACAAGTTGTTATAGATAAGAATGAGCAAGGAGTAATTTTAAGGTTTAGGCAAGTAGTGGAAGGAAATGAAATAGAGTTTAGCCCAGAAGACATTATTTATGCTGTATTACACCCAAGTAGTTATGATGATTATGGAATACCTATAATTGAAGGAATACTTGATGAGATAGCAAGTTTGCTCTTAGCAACTCGTTTAATTGCAAATAATGTATTTGATGACAGCACTCCCCCTGGAATTTTAGTTCTTGGTGAAATTGGAGAAGAAGCTTATAAAAGATTAAAGGCTGAATTTACTGACCCAAAATTAAGAAATAGAATAAAAGTAATTAGAAATTTATCACCACAAGAAATTGATTGGATTAGACTTGATAGAAGTTTAACAAGTGAAAGTAAAATTGATTATTTATTATCAAGAGTTGACCAAATAATTTACAAAGCTTTTCAAATTCCTACTGATAAAGAAATAAGTAGTAGGGGTGGTAGTGAAACAGCTTATAAAATTAGTCAATCAAGACTTATTGAACCTATAGTTAAGTTAATAGAGAATGTTTTTACAAGAGAAATTTTTGAAAAAGAATTTAATTTACCAGTAAAGTTTAAGTTATTGAGATTACCAGATGTTAGTAGTCAAGAATTTTATGATAAAAGTCGTGGTATTTCTGCTCTTATAAATACTGGTGTAATAAGTTTTAATGAAGCGAGAGAAATACTTGGACTGCCACCAGTAGCTGGTGGAGATAGAAGGTTTGTAAAGCTTGGAAATGAAGTAGTAGAATATAATAGTGAAACTGGACAGCCAGAGAGATTGCCAGATTTTATGGACTTATGATAAAAAATTTAAGAAAGGAGATAAAAATGGCAGAAGTTGTTAAACTTGAAAATGAAATTAAAAACTTGGAGAAAAAGTTTGGTGAAGAAAATAAGTTTAATTTTGAACTTGTTGTTAAGTCTGTTTATAAACAAGTAGATGATGGTGGTGAGGAAAAGTGGTATGTAGAGGGGTTTGTTGCTACTACTGATAAGGATACTGATAATGATATTATAACTGTAGAAGCACTTGAACAAGCTGTTGGAATTTTAAAGACAAAATATACTACTGTTCTTTATAATCATAATTTTGATAGACCTATAGGAAAGATAGTTGATGCTGCTGTTAAGGATACTGATTGGGGTTCTAAGGGTTTATGGATTAAGTTTTTGATTTCTAAAACTGAACCAGAAATTTGGCAAAAAGTTCAAGAAGGTGTTTTGTGTAAGTTTTCTATTGGAGCTTTTGCAATAAGAGAGCCAGTTTATAAAGAAACTGGAGAAGGACAACCAGAAGTTGATTATTGGAAAATAGTTGAACTTTATCCTTATGAAGTGTCTCTTGTGTCTGTCCCAGCAAACCCAAATGCAGTAGCTCTTGATTATTATGTTTCAAAGTTTTTTAAAGCAGAAAATAATTTTAATAAGGGGGTAAAAGATATGAGTAAAGTTGAGAAAGGTGAAGGGAAGTCAAAACCAAAAATTAAAATCAATAAGCAAAAAGTTGATTTTAGACCTTGGAGTAAGGTAAATAAAATTAAACTTGCTCAGATACTTGAAGAAAGTGGAAATAAAACTGCTATTAAAGAAGCTTTTGGAGTAGTTCCCGATTATGAAAAAAGGAGCACTTGGAAGTTTCCACACCATGTGCTTGTAAATGTTGGTGATAATGAGTATGAGCTTAGACTTTCTTATACTGGGCTTATGGCTGCATATAAAGCTTTTAGGGGAGCAAGAAGAAAACCAAAGCTTACTGAAGAGCAGAAAAAATCTCTTAAATCTCACCTTAAAAAGCATTTCCAGCAATTAGTAGATATGGATATATATGATGAGATACCAGAAGCATTAAAGTCTATTATGCCTATTATTGCTAGAGAGCTTAATGGTGAAGAGCTTGATAGTAGTGAAAAAGATTTACTTGAAAAAGAGTTTTTATCAAAAGATATTGATTTGATTGATGAAATTGAAAAAGAAATAGAAAATGAAGAGAAGGAAGAGAATAATATTGAGAAAGAAGTTAATGAAGATAGTAAAGATAATGTGGAAAAAGATAAAAAAGTTGAAAAAGAAGATATAAATAAGCAAGTAGAAATGGAAGAAAATGAGTTTTTTGATAAGCTAAGAGACATTATAAGAGAAGTAGTGGAAGATGTGCTTGATGAGTATTTTGATAGTGATGATGAGGAAGATGGTGATAAAAATAATGAAAAAATGTTAAAAATTGATACAAATGATAAGAATTTAGAAAAATCTGTGGGTAAGGAGGATAAAATGTCTGAAAAGAAAGAAATTGAAAAAGAAATTAAAGAAGAGGAGAAGGTGGAAAAAAATGTTGAAGAGAAAGTAGAAGAGAATGAGAAAAATGAAGTAATTGAAACTCTCAAGAAAGAGATTGAAGCTCTTAAGAAGGAGCTTGAAGCTTTAAAGCAAGAGCCAGTTGTTAAAGGTGTAGATAATCAGAGAAAGGAAGAAAATGAGGGCTTTGATTTGGCAAAATTTATAAGGTCTGAAGAGTTTGAGAAAGCTCCTATTGAAAAGAAGCTTGAAGTTTTGAAACTTCTTATGGAAAATAAATAAGAAAAAATATTAAAAAATTTAAAAGGGGGTAAGGTAAAATGGATAAGGTAACAAAAGAACTTTTAGAAAAAGCTTTAGATGCTTCTCAGATTGATGGTGTGCTTGTTCAAGAAGTTGTTGATAAAGTTATTGCTGATTTATTCTTTTCTGAAAATCCTTTAAGACAGAATTTACCTAGAAAGAAAGGAACTGGAACTGCTTATCTTTTCAATCGTAGGTCTCCTTCTGCTATTGGTGGTGAAGCAATTAGTGATACTGATACTTTTACTGAATCTACTGGAAATTATGTCAGAGTTGCCCTTCCTTATAAGATTTATGGAACTTCTGTAAAGGTAACTCGTTATGCTCAAGTTGCTGGGCAAAACTACATTGATATTCTTCAGAATGAACTTGAAAGCAGAATTAATGAATTTAAGGAGTGGGAACAGAGAGCTATAATTTGGGGTAATTATAATGGAGCTGATTTTTCTGGTGCTAATTTTGCTGATGGTCTTGTGAAGCAGATTGTAGATGGTGGTAATGGTAATTTTGTATTGCTTGGAAGTGATGATACTGGTGGAGATTTAACACTTGCAAAGCTTGATGAGGCTATTGATAAGTGCTGGGCAAATCCTTCTATAATTGTATGTTCCAGAGCTGGTAGAAGGATATTACAGGGGTTGCTTCAAGCTCAGCAGAGATTTATTAATACTGTTGAAATTAAGGGTGGCTTTAGAGTAATGGAATATGCTGGACTTCCAGTTCTTACTTCTACTGCTATTCCAGATACTATTACTTATGATTATGATGGTGGTGGAAATCATATTTATACTCCTGCTATGACTGGTGGGGCTACTACTTGTATGCTTATTCTTAATCTTGGTGATGCTTTTATTGCTGAACTTGAGAGCTTGCGTTCTAAAGAAGTAGCTTCTACTTCTTCTCAATATACTCAGTATGATATTTGGGAGTATATTACTCCAGTAGTTAAAAATCCTAAGAATCATTGTGTAATTTTTGGAATTAGAGTAGCTTAATGACAATTCTTGGAAGCAGGGCAATATAATTTAATTTACAAATCATTGCTCTGCTTCCACATTTTCTATTTGAGTATTTGTGCCTATAAGAAAAGGGGGGAGCAAAATTAAGTAGTATGCTCCCCCTATTTTTTTATTGTCTGTATTGAAAGTAGATAAGAATTTTAAAAAGCTTTGAAGGGGGATATTAAAATGGCTTATACTCTTAAATATATAGGAGCTGATAAATATCCAGATTATTTTGAAATTCCCACATATTATGAAATTGTAAGAGTTAATAAGGGGATTGCAAAAGTTGAGAAAAAAGTTACTGTTGAAAGGTTGTTAAAAGAAGGTTTTATTTTAATTGATGATGATAAAGAGACAGAAAAGCAACATAAACATTATAAGCATCACAAACATCATAGAAGAAAACATAAAAAAGAAGAGTAATGGTGATTAAAATTGGCTACTGTAAAGTTAATTGCTGGTCAACCAAATAAAGTTGAATTTAAATTTTATGATGAAGTTGGAAATGTAGTAACTTCATTTAATTCAGCTCCACAAGCAACTCTTTATAATACTCTTGATAATTCTGAAGTAGATACTGGATTATCTTTAAATTTTAATGGTGTAAATAATAACTTTTATCTAATTTATACTCCTAGTTCTGATTTATCTGGAACTTTTTATTTTGTTGCTTCTGGGATAGATACTTCTGGTGTTTTAAGAAAGTCAATTGTTTTTGTTGATATATTACCTATTGGTGAAAGTGATTTAGTTATATCAATTGATTTTGCTGTTAAGTTTATTGATGATATTAATATAGACTATAGTATAGTTCCACAGCTTATTTTAACAGCTAAAGAGTGGATAAAGAATAAAATTGGTGGTGCTTTATTACCAGAACAAAAACAAGAGAGAATTTATTTATTTGAAGATAATAAATTTTATACCAGTTTTTATCCAATTTTGAAAGTTAATTCTTTAAAGGATAGTAATGATAATGATATAAGTAATTATACTATTTTAGATAAAAATATTGGATTATTTGAGATAGGAAAAAATAGTTTCAAAAATTTAATTAATGATAGTAACAATTATATTGTTATTGATTATATAACTGGGTTTAATCCTATTCCAGATACTATTTATACTGCTATAGGCTTACTTGTTGGTTATTTGTATAAAGAAACAAAATATCAAAATTATGATAGAATTAAAATGGTAGGAGTTGATAGTATTTTAAGCAAAGATAATTTAAGTAGAATAGAAAGTTTGTTAAGACCTTATATTAGAGTATTATAATGTTTGGAAATTTTTTAAAACAACCTATTTATATTATAAAGCTAATAAAGACAAAAAATGAGTTTGGTGAATATGTATATAATGAACAAGAAATAGAAACAAAAGGATTTGTTAATGTAAAAAGAACAAAAATACTTCACGAACAGAAAGGTATTATTGAAGAGATAAATTATGAGTGTTTTATTCCAGCAGATTTAGAAATTACAAAAGTTGACAAGATTAAGTGGAATAATAACATATTTGAAATAAAGTCTATATTACCAGTAGTTGAATTTTCTGGTAATGTTAGATATAAAGTTTTATTACTAAAGAAGAAAGAGTAAAAAATGCAATTTAAATTAAAAGGAAATTTTGAAGTAGTTGATTTTAATAAGTGGCTTGAAGATTGTATTTTAAGAGCTGTTGAATTAACAACAAAGTATGTAGAAAAGGATTTTAAAGATACTTATTTATCTGGTGCTTACTCACTTGAAATGTTGAAAAAACTTGACCACCCTTTTGCCAGAAGACATTATAATTTTCTCTTATCTATTAAAAATCCTTCAGTAATTGCTAGGTTGTTAAAAGGGAAGGTATTTAAGGGTGTTAAACTTGATGTTGTTAATATTCAAGAAGGAATTTTAAGTAAAAGTTTATCAAGAATAAAAACAGAAAAAACTGGAAATAAAGTAGTTGGAAAAGTAAAAATAAGTATTGAGAAATGTCCTTATGCTAAGTATGTCTTTTATGGAACAAGTAGAATGATACCAAGACCAGTTCATTTAATTTATGCTATTTATCATAAAAATGAAATTATTAAAATATTTAACAAGAAACTTTTAACTATAGCAAAAAGAAGAATTAATGCTTTTATGAAAAAATATAAAGTCCAATAAAAATGGCTAATACTTTTTTACAAAAATTTGTTAAAGTTTTTATACAAGATTTAAATAATATTCCAGATATAGCAAATAATTTTGAAGATATTTTTTTATTTCAAAGAAGAGAAAATGTTTATCCAGCATTGCTTGTTGATTTTGCTAAGGTAGATAATCTTGTATATGGGTATAATTATTATGGAAGTTCTGATATAGATTTATTACTAACTGTTTTTGTTAAAAGTAGTTTATCTGATGCTATAGGACTGTTTGATTTACTCATTAAAAACTTAAATTGTTATAGTAGTAAAAATGATACTGAAAAAATAAGTTATGTTATTGAATATACTGGTGGATATAATGAATTAGTTGATGTGGAAAGTCAAGAAATTTCTATAACTTCAACTTGGAAGTGTAGAGTTTTAAATATTGGTTAATTTTGATAAGAATTTAGAAAATGGTTAACAAGAATTTAAGAGAAATTCGTTGTAAAGATTGTGGAAATTTGTTGGCTTATTTTAGTAAAGAAGATAATTGTTATAGAATAAAGTATAAAGATTTATTTGTAAAGTGTTATGGTAAAGTTGAGATAACTTGTAGAAAGTGTGGAAAAGTAAATATGTTTGATTTTGTTAAAATAAGACTATAAAATTTAAAATGAGGGGGTATAAAAATGGCAAATGTTCCTAAGTATGACACAAGAAATTTTAGTTTTGGAGCTGGAATTCTTTATGTAGCTCCTTATGATATTGATAATGATAAACCTATATATCCTTATATTGATGTTGGGGCTGTTAAACCCGGTTCTGTTCTTCGTATCAACAGAGATATTCTTGATGTGGTGCAAGGAACTCCAGATTTGATTGTTAAATCTTTTGTTAAAAGTGAAAGTATAGAATTCTCTATTCCTTCTATTGAGTGGAACTTGGAAAACATTCAGAGAGCTTTAGGTGGTGGAGAGTATAATGATACTTTAAAGAAACTTCGTTTTGGTGGAAGTATGGATTTAGATGTATATAGTCTTATGTTTGTTCACGAAATGCCAAGTGGGGATAAAATTAAAATAAAAATCTGGAAAGCTAATCCAACTGGTGCAATGGAAATAAATTTTGGTAATGATGATGTTCACCAGTTTGAAATGAATTTTAGAGCTTTAAAATCTTTTTATGGTTGGAGTGAAGTTGATGGTGAGAATATAACAGATAATTCTTCTGGTGATAGTAAGTTTACTGATACTCTTGCAAATACACCAGTTGTTCCTTATTCTGTAACTATTAAAATTGCTGGAGATACAATAAAAGATGATGGTAAAGGTAATTTAGTGAAAGATGGTGCTAATGTTGGAACTATTAATTATTCTACTGGAGAAATAGAAATAGATGGAGCTTCTTATGATGGACAGTCTGGAACTGCTGATTATGCTACTTATGTAGAACTTTCTCAGAATGCTTCTATGATTGAGATTGAAAAAATAGTTAGTTAATTAAAGATTTAAATAATATAAGGCTAAAGAAGACGCCCATAGGAGGTGCTGTATGAGTGTAGTTGATAAAGAATTAAAAAAAGAAATTTCAGCTTTTGTTCAGTTTCCATATACTATTACTTTAAAGAATGGTCAAGAAATAACTATTCAACAACTTTCTTGGAAAAAAGAGCTTCAGATTATAAAACTTCTTGGTGATTTTATTGAAGAAGTTGGTAATTTACTAGATTTTAATGAAGAAGAGTTTGATTATATTCAAAATAATATTGCTTCCTCAAATATTCACAAATTACTTGCTTCTATATTGAAATATTCTCCAGATTTGTTAACAGAGATTGTTTGTATTATTACTGATAAAAAGAAAGAAGAAGTGGAAAATGAATTTGTATTGGAAGATGTGGTAGAGGTGGTATTCCCTTTTTTAGGAAATATTATTCAAAGGTTGCAAGAGATATTTCAAAAGAAAATAAAGATAGTGATAGAACAGATAAAGAAGAAATAGAATTAAAAAGACCAATTGCTGAGGTAGTTGATTTATTTGCTTTTGAGTATGGCTGGACTGTAGATTATATACTTTCTTTACCAAAAGAAGTTATTGATTATCTTATAGAAGCTATTATAATCAGAAAAAAAAGAGAAGCTCAAGCTTTTTCTGGAAATCAGAAAGATAAATCAAGAATTTTAAAAGTAGGTGAAGATAAGAGAGCAGAAGTTGATTTAATGACTTTAGGTTTATTGAAAGTTAAGAAGAAAGAAAATAAAAATAAATAAAGGATAAGGAAAAATGGCTCTTGATGTTTTAGGGCTTGGTGCTGGAAAAATAGAATTACAATTGGTTCTTGATGGTGTTCTTGAAGCTAAAAGAGCACTAGCTTCTATTGAAAGGCAAATTCAAGAGTTTGCTGATGTTATTGGTGTTTCTAAAAGGGAATTAACAAGTCTGGGGATAGGATTTAAAAGATTTAGAAGAGAAGCTGAAAGTTTTGCAAAGTTATTAAGGGCAGAATTTAGGTGGATTGCTGGATTTCAGTTAATTAGGGGATTGCAAAATGTATTTTCTGATACAGTTGGTAGTATAGTTCAGTTTGATAAAGCTCTTGTTGATTTAAAAGCTCAAGCTTTGGCTACTGAAGGAGATATGTTATTTCTTAAAAAGGCTATTATTGATACAGCAAAAAGCACTACTTTTGGAATAAGAGAAATTGGTAATTTAGCAACTGTTTTAGCGAGAGCTGGTTTAAGTGGATTTCAAGTAGCAATGATATTAAAACCTATTGCTCAAATGGCAATGATAACAGAAGAAAGACTTGATGTTGTTGGGAAGTTATTGATTAGTATAATGGGAACTTATAATGCTACTGTTGGTGATGCTTATAAAATAACTGATTTATTAGCTACAGCTTTGAATAAAAGTAAACTTGACTTAAGTGATATTGCTGATGCTTGGAAATATGTTGCTGGTAATATTTCTACAAGTAGAGATAGTTTAAGTGAAGTGCTTGCTGTAATGATGACAGTGAAAGATGTTGGTGGATTTACAGCAAGCACTATTGGAACTGGTCTTAGACAGTTATATAATACACTTATAAAAATGCCACCCAATTTAAAGAAATATTTAGTAAGTGTAGGATTTACAAAAAAAGATTTTGATGAAATAAACTTATCTACTAATAGACTTATTACTGTTTTAGGAAAGTTAAGAGAAAAGGGAGTAAATGTTTGGGAAGTTATAAGACACGCTCAAATAAGAGCTGGAAATTTTCTTGCTGTATTATTAAACAATTATGATAAATTAGTAGAAAATTTCAAAGCACTTGAACTAGCTCAAGCTGAAGGTGATTTGTATAAAATGGTTGATACTTATTTAATGTCAATGGATAGTAGATTTAAACTGCTAAGAAATAATATTCAAACTACTTTTGCTCAGTTAAGAGATACAGTTTCTCCACTTGTTATTGATACTCTTTCTGGATTTTCAAAGACATTTGAAACTGCTGTCAATTTTTTAAATAGTGCTACTGGAAAAGCTTTAATTTTTTCTTCAGCAATGTTAATCTTAAAAAGAAATATAGGAGTAGTTGGAGAAAAATTTTTAACTTTGTTACCTATAACAAATTCATTTAAAAGTGTAGTTGGTATATTTCAAAATATAGGAAACTCTTTAAGAGCTTTAAATTTAGTTGCTATTAGTGGTATATTTACTAAATGGAAGCAAGCTGGACTTTCTGCTGTTGCAAAAGATTTAGGAAAAATAACTTTTAGTCTTTCTGGATTAAAAAGATTTATTACTCCTATTACTATAATATCTTCTGCTTTTTTAGTGTGGAAAACAAATGTTATAAGTTTAAAAACAGCAATTGAACTTCTTTCAACTGCTATTGGAGTATTGTTATTAAAATCAAGACCAGTTATTGGAATTTTTACTATATTATCTTCTACAATTTCTCTTGTTGGTTCTCAAATAGAAAAAATGAATAAGAAAATACTTGATTTACCAAATAATTTGCAAGAAAGTATTTCTATACTTCCCAAAATGGTAGAATTTTTATCTATGCCACCAGAAGCAGTTGCAAGAATGAAAGATAGTATTAAAGAAACATTACAAGAGTTCAAAAAAAGTTTTTATGAAAATTTATCCCCACAAGAAAAAGAGAAATTTGATACTTTATATAGAGAATTTTTACAATTACCTACAAAAGAAACAGCTCAATCTATACAAAATTTTATAAGAGAGAGATTTCAAAATTTGATTGATATAACAATTAATTCTATAGATAATTATAGAAATGAATTAAGAAAAAAACTAGACCAAATTAAAAAAACTGAAAAAATAGATTTTACAGACCCATTTGAAGTAATGTTTTATTCTCGTGAGAAAAAAACACATTATCCAGAGAAAATTAAAAGGACTTTGAATTTACTTAATGATTTGAGAGAAAAAGTTTTAACTATTAGCAGAAATTGGAAAGAAGGAACAAAATTTTTACAAAAATCAAAAACAAAACAGTATAATGTTCTTGATGATATTAAAGAAAAAGTAAAAGGAGTAACTTTAAGAATTAAAGAATTAAATGAAAGTTGGAAATATGCTACTGAAATTCCAGCTACTACTGTTAGTGATATAAAAATGATATTAAACATTTATAAATCATTAAGTAATGAAATTGATGAGCTAAATAAAATAAGAAATAAAGCTAATGTTGATGAAATAAAAAGGATTGAAGCTCTTGCTCAGCTTAATAAAAAGAAAAAAGAATTAATAGATACTACTAAAAGATTTTTATCTGAAAATAATTTAAATTTAAGACAAATAGCAAATTTAAAAGTTGCTTTTGAAAAAGCTAAAATATCTGTAAAAAATTTTTCTGATGAAATGAAAGGGTCATATTTAAGATATATTAATGAATTTGTGCAAGATAGTAGAAGTTTATTGCAAGTTTTAAAAAGTGTAAAAGTGTATGGTAATTTTATAGATAATTTATTTGGAGATACTACAAAAGCAGAAATTTATAATAAAATAGTAGAAAAGACAATAAAATTGTGGCAGAAAGGTTTGTTACAAGCTTCTACTATAAAAAAACTTTCTGGATTATTACCAACAGAACAGTTTAATAAATTAAAAGAGTTATTACCAAAAACAATTGCAAGTGATATTTCTACTTTTGAGCAGAATTTAAGAATACTTACCAAAACTGGATATGATTATGCTCAAGTTAATGAATATGTAAATAGAAATTTAAATTACTTTTTTAAACAAATAAGAAATGTTGATGATTTAAAAACTTTTATTGAATTATTAATGAAGTTGAAAAAAGAAGAATATGAAGTTGGAGAAGTTTTTAAAAAAGCTTTAAGTAAAATAAATGATATGTTTAAAGAAGGTAAAATATCTTTGTCTGATTATCTTGAAATGATAAAAATGACTATTCAAGCTGGAAAATATAGTTTTCTTGAATTTCAATCACAAATGAATTATTTGATGAATAATAAAAGAGAGCTTTTAAGAATAATGCAAATATTAAAAAGAGAGAGTGCAAATGGAAATGCTAGTGCTGCAAAAGAACTTGCCAATTTACAGAGTTATTTAAATGAAAAACTGGAAGTAAGTTTACAATTATTGCAAGAAGGTAAAATAAGTTTAAGAGAATTTTTTCAGTTATGGCAAAATTTTGGAGAATATAGTAGAGAAGCTGTTAATAAGTTAAAAGAAACAGCAAGTGCTAATCAAATAATTTTTGAAGCTATGAAACAAGGATTTAGGGACTTAAGACAAGATAGTCAAAATCAATTTGAAATGATGGTTGAAGGATTTAAAAATGCTTTTGGCATTATGCAAAATTATTTATCTGATACTTTTCTTAATTTAATGCAAGGAAAAATTAAAAGCTTAAAAGATTTATTTTTTGGGCTTTTTAGAGATATAACAATAGCTTTACAAAGAACTATTGCTCAAATGGCAGCTGCAAAAATAATGTCTGCATTTACAAGTGGTTTTTCTGTATTAACTACAATAGGACTGGCTGAAGGGGGTGTGTTGCCAGGGCAGTTTATACCATTTAAGAAGTTTGCTTCTGGTGGTATAGCTACACAACCTACACTTGGATTAGTTGCTGAAGGTAAATATCCAGAAGCAGTTGTGCCATTGCCAGATGGTAGAAGTAT
>Ga0256842_1002159_pt1 | contig 14540 bp, 12 predicted proteins | sample 4559240metaG_FD_185973 | JGI IMG/M metagenome (GOLD analysis project Ga0256842, IMG submission 185973) | Hydrothermal vent microbial communities from Guaymas Basin, Mexico - 4559-240 | ecosystem: Environmental > Aquatic > Marine > Hydrothermal vents | place: Mexico: Guaymas Basin | collected...
ATAATCACATCTCACGCATATGTGGACAAAAAAGGTCAGGCAAGTCCATGGCAACTGGGTGTATATTCAGATAAATTGATTGATGGACTTAAAAAGATTCCAGAAACAGTTCATAAATACGGTTCAAAGATATTTTTACAAATTGCCCACAGTGGAATTTTTCATTTTAGCCCTCATGGTGAAGCTGGTATAGGGCCTTCTGATTTTGAAATAAAAAGCGATTTTAGATCTGCCAAGGCCATTGCAATGACCAAAGATGAGATATATGATGTGGTTGAAAAATTTGCCCAAGCAGCAAAAAGGGCAAAGCTGGCTGGATTTGATGGAGTCCAAATTCATGCAGCACATGGGTATTTATTAAGCCAATTTTTGTCCCCATATTTTAATAAAAGACAGGATGAGTACGGCAAAGACATAAAGGGAAGATCAAAGCTTCTTATGGATGTATATTTGAAGATAAGAGAGAAAGTGGGAGAAGACTTTCCTGTCATAGCAAAGATAAATTGCGAGGATTTTTTAGATCCCCAGATGACCTTTAAAGAGATGCTTTATGTATCAAAGCTCCTTCAAGAAAATGGAATTGATGGAATTGAGATGAGTGGTGGGACACTCATATCCAAGGAGTTGATTCCTTCAAGGACCAAAAAGATTGCAAATAAGCTAGGGGAAGTATATTATCTAGAACACGCAAAACAATTTAAGCAAGAACTCTCTGTTCCCTTGATCTTAGTGGGGGGTATAAGAAAATTTGATGTGTGCAATGAGCTAATTGAAAATAATACTTGCGATATGGTGAGTATGTCAAGGCCATTGATCAGGGAACCATATCTTATTGCTAGATGGAAACAGGGGGATTTAAGAGATGCCCTTTGTGAGTCTTGTAATATGTGTTTTAAACCCGCCCTGCAAGGTGAAGGATTATATTGTTATATGGAAAAGAAATTAAAGGTAAAAAAAAGGAAGAGTGAAGATGATTTTAAAAACATTTAATCTAAAAAATGAAGTAATTGTAGGAAGACTTTTAAAAGGGAAGGATTTAATTTTAGAACTCACAAAAATATGTGAGGAAAATAATGTTGTTAATGGAATCATTGAGGGAATAGGAGCTCTTGAATATGTTACAATTGGATATTATGACCAGAAAAACAAAGAATACATTGTAAATAGAATTGACAAGCCAATGGAGGTCTTATCTTTAAAAGGTAATGTATCATTAAAAGATAATAAGCCATTTATCCATGCACATATTGTTTTAGGTGATAGGAAAGGGCAAGTGTTTGGAGGACATCTTAATGAAGGGAGTTCAGTATTTGCGTTTGAGTACTGTATCATTCCATTTGAAAAAGGATTTTTTGTAAGAGAATATGATAAGGAGACTTCTCTTTATCTATGGACAATGTAGTTTGACTTGGGAGAGATGGGTGTTATGGACGAAAAGATAAATTTATTACAAAAAATAGATAAAATAAGCCGAAATAAAAATTGTTGTTGCAAAGATTGGGATAGGCGAGAGCTTTTGGAGCTTGTAATCGATTCCTTTTCTGAGGCAATAGTTGTTTTAAACAGTGAGGGAAAAGTTTGCTTTTGTAATAGAGTAGCTGAGGATATCTTAGGTTACAGATTAGAAGACCTTATTTGCGAAGAGCTTCACCCTCTTTTTATTAAAGATAATAAGGTATTATCTGAGGTTAAGGAAGAATTTAAGCTATTTGCCTCTACAGGGACGACTCCAAAATTCCATAAACTTCTTGAATTGAATGTAAATGCAGGTGGTAGAGAGAAAAAAATAGAGCTGGTATTAAAACCCTTGAAATTTCAAGGTGAATGGCTAGCGTTGGGAATTGTTTCTGATGTGTCAAAGCAGAGGGAGCTAGAAAGAGAGATCTTAACTCTGGAAAAGAAATTTCAGGTGCTATTTGAGTCTGCAGGGGATGCAATTTTTTTATTAGATAAAGACGGAACAATTATAGATACAAATTTTAGAGCGTCAGAATTATTTGGGGTTAGCACAAAAAATGAGTTAATAGGAAAAAGACCCTATGATTTGTCCCCAGAGTTCCAACCAAATGGTATTCCATCAAAACAACTGGCATTAGAAAAAATCAATAGTGCCTTCTCAGGAAGACTTCAGCGTTTTGAGTGGATGCACAAAAGGCTTAATGATGAAGCTATTCTGTTTTGTGAGGTAACTCTATCTAAAGTTGATTTCTCAGATTGTTCTTATGTTCTCGCCATTGTAAGAGACATAACTCAGAGGAAGATGCTTGAAAAAGAATTGAAAAGGAAAAATAGGTTGATTTTTGAATTATCAGAGACGGCACCAGTAGGAATTATAAGATTTACTGCAAAAGGTGAGATTGAGTATATGAATCCAAAGGCCAAAGAAATTTTGAATTATATGGGAGGCGGGTCTTTTGAGAGGGATTGTGTAAAATCCATATTAAAAAAATATGACTTACTTACCTTAATAGAAGAGAGCAGCAAATATAGTAAAGCCAATTTAAAGGAATTCCTTATAAATATTGAAAATGGGAAAAAATGGCTTCAGGTGATGGTTGACCCTATTGAGCCGAGAAAAAATAGTCCAGTTAGAATGATTTTAAGAGATATAACCTCAGAAAAGATGGTTGAGCTTGCAAAAGAAGCAGAGCAAAGAAAAAGTAAAATTTTACTTGAGAGCTTACCACATCCTGCATGGTTAGTTACCAAAGAGAGAAAGATTATTGCTCAAAATAAGGCCGCAGAAATGATGGGCTCAAGGGTGGGAGACTATTGCTGGAAATCTATTTTGGATTCAAAATATATTCCTCAAGAAGCAAAAGAGACAATGGAGAGGACAGGGATTATTCTCCCTGGAATTAAATGTGAGTTTTGTATGGCAGATGAGGCCCTGATAAGTCAACAACCTAAAGAAATGGAGCTTGATATAGAAGGTAAAACTTATGATGTTTTTTGGATACCTGTAGATAAAAATCTTTATTTACATTATCTGATTGATGTCACTAAGTATAAACAATTACAAGACAAATTGATAGAATTGTCAATGAAAGATCCCTTGACTGGACTTTATAACCGCAGATTCTTTGAAAAGAAATTCGAAGAAGAAAGGGAGAGGTGTAAACGTTTTTCCAAGACTTTCAGTATCATAATGTTGGATATTGATGACTTTAAGAAGATAAATGACACATATGGCCACAATGTTGGAGATGAAGTATTAATAAATATTGCCAATACAATAATGAAAAGAATAAGAAAAATTGATATTGCAGCCAGATGGGGTGGTGAAGAATTTGTGATCTTATTACCTGAGACAGGTTTGAGAGATGCATCATTTGTAGCTGAGGATATAAGAGTTTCAATAGAAAAGATAAAAGTGTCAAAAGTAAAAAAGATTACTGCAAGTTTTGGTGTTGCAGAATATAGGGATGGAGATAATTTATATAAACTAATAAATCGTGCTGATGAGCAATTATATAAAGCCAAAAAGAACGGTAAAAATCAGGTTTGTTACGAAAAATAAAGGGGGTGAGAGATGTATAATAGAAAAATTACAAAATTAATGTTGTTATTTTTTGCTATTTTTCTTGCTGCAAAATCAATCTATGCATTTGATTTGACTGATATAAAGAAAAGAGGGGTCATAAGACATCTAGGGGTGCCGTATGCCAATTTTGTAACAGGGGCGGGGGACGGATTTTCTGTTGATTTAGTAAAATTGTTTGCAAAATATATAAATGTAAAATACGAGTTTGTAAAGACAGATTGGAAACATGTAATTCCTGATTTAATTGGAAAAAAGATTGAGGTAAAGGGAAATCAGGTAAAAATTATAGGGGACTCTCCTATAAAAGGAGATATTATTGCAACAGGTCTTACAGTGCTCGATTGGAGAAAGAAGTTGGTCTCCTATTCATCTCCAGTTTTTCCAACACAAATATGGCTAATATCCAGATCAGACTCTAAATTGACCCCAATTAAGCCAACTGGTGATATTTCCAAGGATATTTTAGCTGTTCTTCTTAAATTAAGGGGAATGTCTGTTTTAAATGTTCCAGCTACATGTCTTGACGCATCTTTATATGGTATTAAAGAATATGGAGCAAAGGTAATAGACTTTAATAAAAATTTAAATGAACTGGCTCCTGCAGTGATAAATGGAAAAGCAGATGCCACTTTATTAGATGTGCCAGATGCATTAGTAGCCCTGGAAAAATTTCCTGGATTTATTAAAGTCATAGGACCTCTTTCAAAAAGACAGGTTATGGCCTGCGCATTTCGAAAAGATGCCGCTGAGCTGAAAAGGACCTTTGAAGAGTTTCTGGATAAAATCAAAAAAGATGGGACTTACATTAAATTAGTAAAAAAATATTATCCTGCAGTGTTGGATTATTATCCTGATTTTTTTGGATATGGGAGAAAAGGTGACAGATAAAAATTTTTTCGCAAAGCTTAGAGAAAGTTTACTGTTAATTGCTGTATCTTTTTTGGTGGTATTTATTGGTATTCTAGTTTTTTTTAATTACAGGGCACAGGTGTCTTTGGAAAAGGCATATACAGAACGCATTAAATCAAATATAAAAAATCGTGTAATAGCCCTTAGTTATTTTTTTACAGAGAGAAAAAATGATTTAAATGAATTATGTGTTGCCAGGAGTATTAGTAGTTTTTTTGAAAATAAAGCTCTTGGGATGTCCATGGAATATGGCCTAAGAGCCTCGTTATTATCCATTCAAAGAGAATTTAAATATCTTTTAACTAGTAAAAAATTGCAAGGAATGAATATTTACCAACGTATAGTGTTTGTAGATCCATCAGGTAAAATATTAGTAGACACGAAACCAAAATATCTTCATGAATCCAATTATATTAACTGGAAACAGTTATTGATTAAAGAACGATCAGAGCCTTATTTCTTTTTTTATAAAACTCACAATAAGTATGAGTTATTTTTTTCTGTCCCATATTTTTTTAAAAATAAGTATGTGGGACAAATATTTATACATATAAATCCCAAAAGTATATACAAATTACTATCACTAAAAGATACCTTTATTTTTTTTAAGAACAAAGAACACACAATATATCTTAATAAAAATGTTTTTTGTGACGCTCAAGACTTCTTTTTAAGATTTCCTGAAAAATTATGTCGCGACAGTAAATTCCTTTTAATGTTAAAACAACATCCAAAACAATGTTTTGTAATTGCTACTAGCACGCCTATAAAAGACAGTGGCTATTCCATCCTTATAATGCATCTCTATGATAAAAATGCAGGTCTAAAAGTATGGTTATATCCATTATCCCTTTCTTTTTTAGCAATATTGTTGTTTATAGGACTTTTTATATCTCAAAGAATAAATTCCCAAAATTTGGTATTAAAAACAAAATTAGAAGAATCAACTAAATATCAACGGGAAATAGAACAGAAAAATATTGAATTACAGAATGAGATAAAGAGAAGGAAGGTCTTAGAAGAGAGACTTAGAAAGAGTGAAGAAAAATATAGATCTATTTTTGAAAATGCCTTGGTAGGTATATTTCAACTTAGGATTGATGGAACTTTCATTGCAGTAAATCCAAAATTGGTTTCACTTTTAGGCTTTGATAATCCAGAAGAACTACTGGATTTTTACACTGACATTTCCTCTCAATTGTTTGTAGATCAAAGGCAAAGTAAGGAGTTATTGAAACTAATTAAGGAGCAAAATTTTGTTGATAAGTTTGAGGCTAAGCTCAGGAAAAAAGATGGGACAGAGTTTTGGGCTGCACTGAGTGTAAGGCTTGTAAAGGGTGAAGACTTAAAGGCCTCTCATTTTGAAGGAGTATTGGTCGATATTAGTGACAGGAAAAATATGGAAGAGGAATTGAAAGAGATAAATATGCATCTGCAGGAAGCGCTTATAAGGGCAGAAGAGGCCTCAACGGCCAAAACTGAATTTTTGGCCAATATGTCCCATGAAATTCGCACCCCAATGAATGGTATAATAGGTATGCTTTCCCTTTTAAAGGATACTGAATTAAGTGATGAACAAAGACATTTTTGTTTAGTTGCCCTAAATAGCGCCAATTCCCTCCTTGCTCTTTTAAATGATATATTGGATCTGTCAAAGATTGAAGCGGGAAAGCTTGAATTAGAGGAATTAGAGTTTGATATTTATGAACTTATAGAAGACTCAGTAATGGCAATGGCGGTTTCTGCCCAGCAAAAGGGTTTAGAGTTAATTAATTATATTGATCCAATTATTCCCGTAAAGGTGTTTGGAGATCCTGTTAGGATAAAACAGGTTCTCAACAATTTAATTGGAAATGCCATAAAATTTACTCACAAAGGAGAAATAGTAGTAACAACAAACTTTGTATCGCAAAGAGATAATGTGTTGACTATAAGAATTGCAGTAAAAGATACAGGGATTGGAATTCCAAAGGAAAAGCACAAGAAGTTATTTGAAAAATTTACCCAGGCAGAGACTACAGTTGCAAGGAAATACGGAGGCAGTGGGCTTGGATTGTCAATTTCAAAGCACCTTGTGGAACTAATGGGAGGAGAAATTGGGGTTTTTAGTGAACAAGGCAAGGGGTCAGAATTTTGGTTTACCTTGCCTCTTAAATTACCCCAGGATAGGGTTGAACATCTTGATGTTCCTGAAAAAATAAAAGGGCTTCATGTGTTAGTAGTTGACGACAATATTACTTTTTTAAAACACCTGGTTTCTTTTTTAAAGGGGATTGGCATCAGGGCTCAGGGCGAGATAAGTGGTGTTTTGGCTATTTCAGAATTAAAAAGTGCGTTTTTGATAAAAGATCCATATCATGTTGTAATAGTAGATTATTATCTAAATGATATGCATGGGGATGTTTTTCGTAACCAGGTTAAGTCTAACTCAGATATATGTGATACATCAATTGTGTTTACTGTTCCTTATTATAACTTAAGTGAGTTATTACATAGAGAACAAAGTATAACCAGCTCTAATTTTTTAATTAAACCTGTATCATTTAGGGATTTTATCTCAACTATAACTGATGCAGTGTTTGAAGATAAAGACAAACCTTATGATATTGATTTACCTAAAGAAGATGTTGATTTAACAGTACCAAAGGGTATTAGGATTTTAGTGGTTGAGGACAATCCAATAAATCAAGAGGTTTTAAAATCAATGTTGAAGAACATGGGCTTTACCGTAGACATTGCATCTACAGGTGGTGAAGCACTGACTTTATTAGAGAATAGAGATTACAAGTTAGTTTTTATGGATATACAACTTCCAGACATGGATGGTTATGAAGTTACAAAGATTATTAGGGCGAATACTTCAGAGGTTAAAAATCCTAAAGTGCCAATAATAGCCCTTACCGCCCATGCAATGAAAGAGCATCAAACAAAAGCATTTGAAGTGGGGATGGATGACTATATCCCAAAACCTGTTGGTGTTCAGGATTTAAAAAAGGTGGTTAAAAAGTGGCTTAGAGGAAAGGGGATAGAGTTTTCAAAGCAGGACGAAAGAAGGGAATGTGCAGGATTAGATGAAGATCTTCAAAACAAATTTGAAAATCTGCCAATATTTGATTTAGACGGGGTTTTAGAACGGCTTGCAAACAGTAAAAAAATAGCGCGCAAGGCATTACATACCTTTATGAAAGTCACTCCATCTAGGATGCAGGAACTTAAACAAGAGTTTCTGAGACATAATGCACAAAGGGTAAAAGAAATAGCCCATACTATGAAAGGATCTTCAGCCACTGTTGGTGCTGAAAGATTAAGGGCTTTATTGCAACAAATAGAAAAGGCTGCAGCGTCTAATAATTGGAAAATCTTAAGAAAATTAATTGATGATTTATATAACGAATATGATTTATTTGAAAAAGAGATACAAAAAGGAGGTTTTTTAGATGAAAAAGATAGTAAAGACAAATAAGGCTCCAAAGGCAATAGGCCCATATTCTCAGGGTATAATTGCTGGAAATTTTATGTTTATATCAGGGCAGATCGCTATAGATCCAGATACAAATGAGATGGTTACAGGCACCATTGAAGAAGAGACAGAACAGGTACTAAAAAACATAGGGGCTATTTTAAATGAGGCTGGTTTAACTTATGAGAATGTGGTCAAGACTACTGTCTATTTGACTGATCTAAATGATTTTGTGAAAATGAACGAGGTCTATGCCAGATTTTTTAAGACCAACCCTCCTGCAAGGGCCGCCATTCAAGTATCAAAACTGCCAAAAGGTGCAAAAATTGAGATTGAGGCAATTGCCTGTTTTGAGTAGTCTTGACATTTTTGACTTTGTATAAATCTTAGTATAGAGGATTAAATCTTTAAAAGGGAGGGTGGGACATGATATTGTTTGAATTTATTTGTGAAGATTGTAAGAAGGAATTTGAAGAGCTTGTAAAATTTGGGGATGATAAGGTAAAATGTCCCTATTGTGGGTCATTTAATGTGAAAAAACTCTTATCAGCAGTAAATGTCAAAGGGGTTGAACAAGGACCAGTTGCAAGTGCAAACAGTTGTTCATCTGTTGGTGGATTTTCCTGAGCTTCATAAAAAATTGCCCAGGTAAGGGCATAAGGTGCAGGTTATGAGAAATATTTTAGACCTATCATCCAGTGAAATAGAAGAATATTTAAGAGAAATAGGAGAACCTAAATTTCGAAAATCCCAGATATGGAACTGGCTGTATGTACGAGGAGTTTTTGATTTTCATAAAATGAGTAATCTTCCCAAGGGATTTCGTTTTAGATTATCTGAGGACTTTAAAATAGAGTTGCCAAAGGTAAGTGCAGTAAAGACAGCACAAGACGGCACAATTAAATTAGGGCTTAGTTTACAAGACAAAAATATAATAGAAACAGTATTAATACCAGAGAGGACCCATTATACCCAGTGCCTGTCATCCCAGGTTGGATGTGCCCTTGGGTGTACATTTTGTAGTACAGGACAAATGGGATTTATCAGAAATCTCACCCAGGGGGAAATTTTGGGACAAATACTTGTAGCAAGGGCATTTTTAAAGGAAATTAAGGCAAAATTAAAGATACGAAATCTCGTATTCATGGGCATGGGAGAGCCTTTACTTAATTGGGATAACGTAAAAAATAGTCTTTATATTTTAAGGGATAAACAGGGGTTTGATTTTTCATATAGACATACAACTATCTCCACAGTAGGCATACCTAGGCCCCTTAAGGAATTTGCGAAAGAAGATTTAGGTTCAATAGCCGTCTCCCTACATGCTCCGAATCAAAGTCTAAGGGAACAAATTATGCCCAGGGCGGCGAAAATAATGGAACTGGATGAATTAATAGAGCTCCTTAAGTCTATTCCTCTTAGAAACAGACAAAGAATTACCATTGAGTATATCTTGATTGGTGGTGTAAATGATTCTTTGGAGCATGCCAGAGAGTTAAATAAAATTTTATCCCACATAAAGTGCAAGATTAATCTTATCCGTTTTAATCCAGGGCCTGATATAGGCTATGCTCCTCCTGAAGAAGAAAAAGTCATTGCCTTTGAAGACTATCTCAGGTCCAAGGGACAGATTGTTACCTTGCGAAAAAGTAAAGGACAGGATATAAGTGCTGCATGTGGACAACTAAGGGCAGAGGTGAGTAATTATGAAACCAAATTTTGATAAAGGTGGAGGATTGGTTCCTGTTATAGTGCAGGATTATAAAACATTAGATGTGCTTATGCTTGCATATATGAATGAAGAGGCATGGGAGGCCACTTTAAAGACAAAAAAGGCACATTACTTTAGTAGGTCTAGAAACAAACTCTGGCAAAAGGGGGAAGAATCTGGTAATGTTCAGTTAATAAAGGACATAAGGATTGATTGTGATAGAGATACCATCCTTCTTTTAGTAGAACAAATTGGTTCTGCTGCGTGTCATACTGGCTACAGAAGCTGTTTTTACAGAAGGATAGTGGAAAATAATGGAGAATTGACAGAAGAGATATGTAGCGAAAAAATTTTTGATCCCAAGGAGGTATATAAGTAAATGTCTGAGGAAAAAGTCTTAAAATTGGGGATACCAAAGGGTTCACTTCAGGATGCGACCATAAATTTGTTTAGAAAATCTGGCTGGAAAATCAATTTACACCACAGAAATTACTTCCCTGAAATAGATGATCCCCACGTTACATGTACCCTTTGTAGAGCACAAGAGATGCCAATATATGTTGAAGATGGAACATTAGACGTTGGGCTTACAGGAAAGGACTGGGTTTTAGAAAATGAGGCAGATGTAGTTGTTGTTGATGAACTGGTATATTCTAAGGTAAGTAATAGACCTGCCAGATGGGTCTTGGCAGTTGCTGGAGATTCACCATACAAGAGGCCAGAAGACCTTCGGGGAAAGAAAATAGCTACTGAGCTTGAGAATTTTACGAGGAAATATTTTGAGAATGCAGGGATTGACGTGGAAGTGGAATTTTCCTGGGGGGCAACAGAAGCAAAGGTTGTGGCTGGCCTTGCTGATGCAATAGTTGAGGTCACAGAGACAGGAACAACAATCAAGGCACATGGACTAAGGATTATTGCAGAATTACTACAAACCTGCACTCAGATTATAGCAAACAAGGCGGCATGGGAAGATGAGTGGAAAAGAAACAAAATCCTTCAAATGAAGACCCTGCTAAAAGGTGCGCTCAAGGCAGAGAGGATGGTGGGCCTTAAAATGAATGTAAGAGAAAAGGATTTAGATCAGGTGCTAAATATGCTTCCAAGTCTTACCTCTCCTACTACATCAAACCTGTATCAAAAAGGATGGCTATCTGTAGAAGTTGTAGTGGACAAGGATGAAGTAAGGCATCTGGTCCCTAAATTAATGGACATTGGTGTTGAAGGCATAATTGAATATCCCTTAAATAAGGTCATATAAAAGATGAAAAGACCGTATATAAGTTTTTTTTTGTTGTTATTTTTTTTAGCCAGTTGCGCTACAACTAATTCACCATTTATTACAAAGGATGTAAGGGCTAGATTGGATCTAGCCCAAGCATATATTTTAAAAGAACAACCACGCCTTGCGTTTATTGAATTAAAAAAAATAGAGGATAAGGCCAACAGGCTTCCATATTTTCATTTTTTAAAGGGACTTATTTATCTCCAGACAAGAGAAATAAACAAGGCTATTTCATCTCTAACTTATGCCGTTAAATTAGATCCCCAATATGGGGATGCGTGGAATAATTTAGGGCTTGCATATCTTGCTAATAAGGATGAGAAAAAAGCCATATCATGTTTTGAGAAGGCCCTCTCAATAGAGACCTATAAAACCCCTGAATATGCTGCCCATAATCTTGCTTTGATGTATGTAAATAAAGGAAAGTTGGATAAGGCGATTTTTTATGAAAAAAAAGCCCTTACTTTAAATTGGAGATATCTTCCTGCATATTTTTCAATTGTTAATTTATATGTAAAAAAAGGAGATATTCCCTCTGCAATATACTGGATCAAAAAAGGAATTGAAGCCTATCCTGATAACGTAAACCTCTATTATTTACTTGGGGAAAATTATCTTAGGTTGGGAAACACACAAGATGCCAAGACCGCCTTTTTTAAGGTCCTCAAACTTGACAAATCAAAAGAGACAAAATTTGCCAAATTGGCCAGAGATTATCTGGATATCCTCAAATAAAAAAGACTTTCCAAGGGTCTTAGGAATTAATCCGTGGATTTATGATTTTGCTGCGTACAACTTCTGGGCCCGCCCAGTTGGTCTAATCTCTTGTCTAACTATGCTTCAGTTAGTTGGGTGTGAAGTTGGTCTTTTGGACTGTTTATATCCAATGTGGAGGGATGTTAAATGGCCAAGGCCAGCTAGATATGGGACAGGTCCATATCCTAGAGTGGAGATTCCAAAACCCTATGGATTAGAAAAAGTTCCAAGAAAATTTGCTAGATATGGGCTGGACTTTAATGCAGTTAAAGGGGCCCTTAGAAATATGATCCCCCCAGATTTTGTTCTGCTGTCCACTGTCATGACCTACTGGTATCCAGGTCTAATTGCTGTTATAGAACTTCTTAGAAAGATATTTAAAAAGACAAAAATAATAGTTGGAGGCATCTATCCAACCCTATGTATGGATCATGCCAAAAAAAATTTAGATGTTGATTTGATTATAAAAGGGCCTGTTGAAAGAGATGATAACTGGAATTTGCTTACGCAGTTCATGGGACTTCCCAGATGCAAAGTTCCTTTTAGAATTTCTTCGAAATTTTATCCAGACCCGAATTTTTCAATAATTTTAGGCTCCAGGGGGTGTCCATTTTCGTGTGAATATTGTGCAAGCAAAATATTATACTCTAACTTTATGCAAAGGCCCTTTGAAGATATTTATGAAGAATTTTTGTTTGATTATAATCGGGGTGTTAGGGACTTTGCATTTTATGATGATGCGCTATTATTTCATCCAGAAAAATGGTTTGTCCCTTTTTTAGAAAGGGTAATTAAAAAGGGATATAAGGTGAGATTTCATACTCCTAATGGGCTCCATATAAGATATTTAACCAAAGATATTTGTGTACTTATGAAAAAGGCAGGATTTAAGACTATTAGGCTTGGGTTGGAGACAGGAAATTTTTTATCCAGATTAGATAAAAAGCTCACAAAAGATCAGTGGGATATTGGTGTAAAAAATCTCATAGAAGCAGGATTTAATAAAGAAGATATAGGTGTTTATATACTTTTTGCACTTCCAGGACAAAGTGATGAAGAGGTCATTTCAACAATAGAATTTGCAAAATCATATGGATTTAGACCTCATCTAGCATACTTTACACCAATACCTGGTTCAAAACTATTTCAAAGGGCTAGAGCTTCTTCCATATATCCAATCGAAGAAGATCCAATATTTCAGAATAATGCAATCTGGCCATGCTATCCAGGTGGGTTTTCATGGGAGAAAAGGTCGTTTTTTAGGCAGAGAATTTAGCCAATTATTCATTTTTAGGGATATTGGAGGCGTGGTTATTTTATTAGATCTACTGAAAAATCAATTATAGAGAAGAGTTATTTTTAAACAAAGATTGACTTTTTATTTTAAATAATGCTAAAAATAAGATATAAAAACCTTTTTTATAATCTTAATAATAATGATTCAGAACAAAAGTGATATGCAAGGACAACTTCTAGATATTATGGATGGTTTGAAAGTGCTTAAACCGTCCTCTCCATACTGGCCCCAATCTGCTAATAGTTACATATTTGAAGATGTTGAAGGGTTAACACTCTTTGATGTAGGATGTGGTAGTATAAGCTCTGTAGAGAATCTTTTATGGGTCATTAAAAGACTGGCGGGGGATTCTGTAAAAATTACAAAAATTATTCTATCCCACGCGCACCCAGATCACATGGGGGGAATTGAGACCCTTGTCCCTGAATTAAAACCTGAGTCAATTATTATTCATGAGTTAGATTTTCCTTTTGCCTTAAACCCTGAAAAATTACAATTTTCTTTTGATATACCCTTATGCAAAAAAAGACTAAAAGAAAAGGGAGATATAGAAAATCACAGTGATACTCCAGGGAATTCAGGTAAAAAAGGGGCTAGTTTTGATTTGCTTTATTATTTTAACTCAGTGAATTGTTCAATGTCCTCTGTTAAGGCAAATAGCATTGTGAGAGAAGGAGATAATATTCAAATAGGATCTTACAATTTTGATGTCATTCATACTCCAGGCCATGCTCCTGGACACATCTCGTTATACGAGCGAAAAAAAAGATTTTTACTTTCTGGAGATATCCTTGGAGATATAGTGGCGTGGTATTCTCCATCTTCAGGAGGTGTTATAGGATATCTCAAGAGTCTAGAAAAAATAGAAACTTTAGATCTTGATTTTATTCTTCCCTCTCACGGTGATATTATAAGTGATCCAAACAAGGTCATTAGAAAAACTAGAAAGGAGCTTTTAAAGAGGGATGAATTAATTCTTAAAAGCCTTAAAATTCGTCCCAAGACCTTTCATGAACTTCTTAAACTATTTTTTGATTCACCCTCAGTACAATTTTTTCCAGGCACTCCAATATTAGAAAGCCATCTTCAAAAATTGAGGATCGAAGGAAAAATAAAAAGCACTAATTTTCAACCAAAAAAATTTTTTCTTGTTTAAAAGGGCAAATAAAAGGGTATTTTTGTTCAGAGGTAGGCACTTTGGCCAAATGACAATTTGATATTCTGTTTTTATAAAGAACCCAAGAGGCTAGTGAAAAAATGTTTGAGAATTTGGCTTTAGAAAAAAGAGCTAAATATTTTAAAGAGCCTCCTTATTTAGGAATTGATTTTTGAAAGATAATAATAGAGAATGGCACATGCAATATTTCACATTAGTAACCCAAAGGATAGGTGAGGAGTTATTATGCCTTATAGCACAACCATAATAAGGTTGTTGGACAGAGTTGAACCACCGATAAAAGAGGTTCTTCTAGCGATTTTAGAAGAGATAGAGCGTCAGAGGAAGCAGTGGGAAGAGAGTGTAACAAAGACAGAATTTAATGAACTAAAGGAAATAGTTGCGGAGCTTGCTAAAAAAGT
>Ga0256842_1002160_pt1 | contig 14540 bp, 25 predicted proteins | sample 4559240metaG_FD_185973 | JGI IMG/M metagenome (GOLD analysis project Ga0256842, IMG submission 185973) | Hydrothermal vent microbial communities from Guaymas Basin, Mexico - 4559-240 | ecosystem: Environmental > Aquatic > Marine > Hydrothermal vents | place: Mexico: Guaymas Basin | collected...
TGGTTCGCCCTTCTTCTCGGGTAACTTGCAAACGAGCTCCTCCGCTGGCAGAGAGAGCAGGTAGTTTGTTGACTGTATAGCTAGCTGTCCAAATCTCTTGTCCAAGATCAGCTCCGTGTTATCTATGCGGCAAACGCTCACTTCTGCTGTTGTAACTGTGCCCCTTATGAACTCGTTCGAGTATTTTCCGCCTACAATTGTGCAGATCTTCTGTAGAGTTTCAGCGTCCATATAAGGTAGTTGAGAATGCGGATATTTAAACACAATAGTAGAAAAAATCTACCTGTCAGATCTCAAGCTTTGCGTCCGCACGGAAGAGCCTTTCACCAGCTCTTAGAAACACCCTTACCTTTGTATTCTCCTTTGATACTATGAACGAGTTCCTGCCGTCTTCTATTGAGCACACAGTTTTCTCAATTGTTTTGCCGGGTTTGTGTTCCCTGCTCTTTCCACAGTCGTACATAGTATCTGTAACTCGCTTGAACTCTGCCTTTGCCAGAATGTCTACGCCTCTTCGTACTTGAACCAAAAAGTATGAGCCGTGATCCTGAACCTCCAAGAACCTGTTATAGCCAAGTGGTACAACACACCTGTCAACACTTACTTCCTCTGGTGCCGTGCCATACTCCTTTGCTATCTTGGGGCACAGCTCGTCCAGCGTTTCCGTTATAAGATTCCCGTGGATTGCCATTATCTCACCTCTCTCTGTAGGTACAGCTTCAGTAGGTCGGGTATCGTTTCCTTGAGATCCTCTTTTATGATGAAATCAGCGAGCTTTCTGCCTGTTGCTACATCGTCTATCTCGCAGTATATTGTACCATCCTTTGTTAAGCACTCAACGTCCGCTGGGCCTCCCGCTGTAAGAACCCTCATCTTCAGGAGCAGGTCTGGTCTCTCGGGCATGATCTCACCTAAAACTTTATTTTCAGACTCTTTGCTGGCTTGTACTTTATCTCTCCAGTCTCGTCCCTGTATGGCTTTCTCTTGTACTCGTCACGATCCCAGATCCTCAGCTCGGCATCTCGGCTTCTCCTGTCGGCGGACGGGGTAACGCAGATGTACAAACCTGCCGAATATTCACGTTCCTCCGGGCTTAGCCCGTCAACGCCTATGCAAACCTTCCCGTTTGCTGTTCGAAGCTGTGGTAATCTATTTACCAACCTAGCATCCGCTTGGAAAAACCCTGTCAGCGTGCCTTTATCTTTTCTAAAAATAACACGGAAATACAGGTGGGGGTACTGCCTCGGCTCGTTGTAGTAGGATACCCTTGCCTCAACAACAGCTAACCCATCCTTCGTGTCCACCGCGCAATACCCTCCATTGGATCCGCTACTAACGTAAATCCCGTTCACTTTATTGCAAAACTCTACAAGCTGTCTCTGCCCTGTGCTTTCTTCATAAAAGTCTGGGTTAGGCTTTGCCCACTCTGCCACTCCTCTCAGGGACTTCATTCGATCACCTCAAAGCCCTCTTTATCTTTGTTGGGAGGTGCCGCCCCAAAGGCTTCCTTGGCAGCCCTAAGTAGCTTAAGCGCGTAGTTACCGTGGTACTTGTACTCCCTTATCGGCGAGATCCCTCCCCCGATGTAAAGCTTTGCCCTGCTGCCGGACAACGTAGCTCTGATGTGGAACTCACCTGACCTGCACTCAACTTCATAGGCTACAGGCTCTCCCTCAAAGAACATCTCAATCTCTGGGAACTCTTGGTACTTGATAGTGCAGTAAAAACTTCCACTTGTCTTAAACGTATCTATATCCATATCTCCTAACCAGCCGCCACGTACTCTTGGCGTGTACGGGCCAACGCCTATACTAGCAACTTTGAGTACTTTTGTCTTCGGGTAGTACATCAGCTTTGTGCCGGATTTTGCGCCTCTCTCTATGTAACAGTGTTCACGATCTGCCTCTGCTCTGTATTCGCCGCCCAGAAGCTTGCATACGTCCTTAAACGTAGCGTTAGGGATTTCCTCGAAGTGCTCCCCAATCACAATAGCCATCAATTGACTATAGTTCTTGCCAATTTAAATCCTCTGGTGGAATTTCTCTACCAGCTCCTGCAACCTGCGCTCAAGGAGTGTTAGATCCTCTGCTAGGCTGCAAGCGTCTGTGTCTTGCGTGTCGCTACATACCTGCTCTAGGTATATACGCGCATACCTTATGTTCCAGTACGCCTTGCTTGTTGCCTCGTGGGCGTATGACATGAGATAGTTGGTCATCATGGATCCACCGAGAACGATATTATTTTCCCGTCTATAAGGCAGGTTCCGTAGACCATCTTGCCGTGCCGGTTGAATGTGCAACTGTTGCCCCTTACTGTCTTTATGGTAAAGAAACCAGACGAGTAAAATACGTCCCTCACACGCTCGCCATGTAAACCGAAGTCTATGTCGAAGGAGGCGTCCTGTGTTCTGGCATATATTTTGGCTATCCCGTCGTCTGAAAGAACTATACGAACCCTGCCCATCCTAGTCTCTACGTTGCATATCGAATCGTGGATGGTCCGCCCGACCTGCCCTCCAAAAGATTTACACGCCTCCTCGAAGTCTTCCCGCACGGTAATAAGGAACTGCTTGAGGTTTTAATTGTGCTGGTGGAATTTCTCTACTAAGAAACTATAAAAATGGTTTCTCATAAATAATACGTGCAGGCCATGTTCGAGCCGCTGGAGTGGTTTGTTAGGAAGTACGATATACCTGTGAGGGAACGCAGGATCTTCAAGAACTCCGAGTGGACGACATTCTTGTATGTCTTCCCGTCTAGGTGTAGAAACCTAAACATCAGTGAGTTAAAGCGTGTTCTTTACAGGTCGCTTGCGGGGAGGTCATATTTTAAGGTTCAAAAGGTGAACGGGAAGCTTAAGGTCTTTGTCCACATACCGAGTTCTGATCTCAGGAGGGCGCTGGAGGGTTATGGTCTCGCGCGCAGATTCTCTTGAACGCACATGTCTTGCACATGTTAGTTTTTCTCGCTGGCGGTAGCCTGTGCTGTTCTAAATACGAATGTAACCTTCGCACCCAGTTAAGTAATCTATCTTGCATAGCTGGATCGTACCGGTAAATAAACCACCTGTTAAAGGTTGGGTTGTCCGACTTAAAGTACCAGAGCACGCCGGTGTCTACATCCGCGAGCCACATGTATGTATTCAGCTGATATATGTGTAGCACTCGGGGGAGCTTGTCCCACGCTGTTGGTGTTACTGTCTTTACCTCGATGACCGCCTGATCGTTGACGGCGTCTGCTCTGCCCGTAATTACTATACCGTCGTCTAGTTTCTTTTCGAGATACTTTTCTATCTCGTAGCCCTCGCTTTTTAGAAGCTCCTCAACGAAGGATTCAACAATCCGTGACCAGACAATACGTCCCTTGGCACGTACACTCAGCTCCGGTGTGAGCAAATACTTGTAGTAGATCTGGCGCATGCATCCTCCGATTCCGCTCGGGTGGTACCTCCCGATAGTGAGCGTGTGTTCGTTTTCAACTTGGTTATAAAGCGCGTCTATACGTGAAAGAATTCTCTTTGAAAGATGCCGCATGTCCATTAACATCACCTTCGCTAAAATTTATGCTTTCGATGTTAAAAAGACAATATACCATCTGATACTATGCGTGGAGTTCCAAGCCAGCATAGCAAAATAAAGCGTATGCTTTCAAACAAGTGGAAGGTTCAGGAGTTCTGCCAGAGAGCTGGCGGCAAACTATATGTCGACTATGAACACGATGAAGCAGTGTGTGAAATCGGTGACACAAGAATCGAAGCGGGAGATTTCTACCTGTTCGTTGTCAAGGGTGGGGAAATACTGTACGATGGCTTCGGGGTAATAAAAAACATAGAGCCAGACAGGATTATTGTCAACGATGGAGAAGAAGATGAAGAGCTCTCACTCTAGAACGTTCAGAGGTATCTGCGTCTCTGTGTAGTTTATACAGAGCTAGGTCTGCTTCTGAGACCATCTGAGCAATAATGTCCCAATCTTTCCTGTTAATTGCATCGATCAGTCTGGAGCGGTATGCTTCCAACCAATCCTGAACGGCGCTGTGGAGCCTTACATGTGCCACCCGGTTTCCGTATACTGCGTACCACTCTACCGGCTTTTCATCGTAGAGATTCATAACCTTTGCCAATTCAATTAGACTACCTTTAAACATCAAGAATAAGTAGAACAACAAAAGTTAAAAGGAAGAGAGCCTAAGTGGGCGTTACCCCTTGAGGCTCTCGTACACTTTCTTCCATGCCTCTGGAGGCGTCTTGCCTGCTTTTATCATTACGCAGGCACCCATTGCCTGCTTGATTGTCTTCCAGTCCTTGCCTGCAAGCTTGCCCTTGAGCTCTCGTCCACACTCAACACCGTAAGAAGCTATCTGCTTCTGGTGCGCTGTTGGGTTCGGGTAGTGTGGTGCCATACGTATAATTGCCTCACCGAGAGATCTCTTCCTCTTCTTGCCTCCCAGCCACTGGTCTGGAGATGTGGTTCTAGGTCTGTTGTAGAGTCTCCTGCCCACGACGAGGATTTTTCCTCCGCCAGAGCTTCCCATCAAGCGACCCATCCAGATCACCTCACAAAGAGAGTGCTGTCTTTGATATAAAAAGGTTGTAGTTGAGAAATTCTACCAGCTGTCAGCTTACCTTCTTCTTTCCCACTTCCTCCGATTTATTCGCCAGTTCTGTTAGCTTGGCGAGGGCTGGTAAGAACTGTTGCATGAATTTGCACTTATCGATGTCCACAGCACATCCTTCTTTGTAGTACGGGCACTCGTTACGGAACGGGCACTTAAAGATAATGGCGCCGTCGGGGTATATTAGTATCATTGTCTGACCGACGCGTATAACTCCCTCCGCTGTAAGCTCAACGACCTTCGGTCGTCCGTCCAAGACGTCCACAACGCCCATCTGCTGCAAATACTCAATATATATCCTTATACTCCCAACATGTGTGTTTAAGCGCCTAGCAAGCTCAAACATTGTTATTCTACGCTCTTGGGCCAATATTTCAATAATGTCAAGTAATTTGTCGATACGGGATGGCAAGCTTGCCACCTACGACACCTCCTCCTACGACTTTTTCCACAACCTCGCGCATTACACCGCTGGTAGGCATAACAAGTAAAAGGGACAGGCGCTGTACCTGCGTGTAGTTTAGCATCTCTTCGATCTCGTCAGGCGTGGGCAGGTAGTACTTTGCATGTGCCATGAACTTTACGTAGCTCTCTTTTACTGCCCAGTAAGTAACGGCTTTTCCTTTCCGAACCAACCAGCGAGACCTGTTAAAAGGTATAACGCTACCGTACTTCTCAGTAAAAGTTGTGCGCAAAACAAAGGCTTCCTCCCCAGAGCGCTCGTACCAAGTATAGCCAGATTCCCTGAAAATCGCTGCAGCTGTTGCGTATGTGGCTAGGACATTTGGCAGGCCACGTGCTTTCAACTCGGGGTATGTTTTAAGCGCCCATTCAAGTATGTCGTTCGAAGCGTGTATCGCTCGCTGTACTTCGAGTATTGTAACCACATGTTTATTTACATCGAAAGTGAATAAAATGTTTAATTCTCGTTATGGAGTTCCCTGTATGCCGCCGATATAGCGTTGAAAACCCTAATGCCCCGCTCGGTAGGGTAAACCATGCGGTGTCTCTTGTTCGGTCGCTTACTGAAAACTAGACCGTTCTTCTCAAGCAAGTTAACTATCTTGTGAACGTGTGTGAATGTGCCTAATATATTTTGGGAGATCTTGGAAACGTTTATCCCCGGGTTGTTGACTACCTCCCTCAGCACCTTGTACTGGAGTTCGCGTATCAGGAGCTCCATATCATCACCTCTCGTTATATTTTGTTTAACATATCTTTAAATTGCAGTACGCAGGAGCGCTAGCGTGTCCTCAAGCAACTTCTTGGCGCGCTCGATCTGGTTCTCGTCAAATGCTCTCTGGATCTCTTCCGCGTATTTCCTTGTTACTTCAAGGATTGTGTTAAGGTGTATGTTTGTGAGCGTGAACGTTGTTATCTCCTCCTTCAGGTCTTTGCGGTACTCTACGAGGAGGGCGTACTTGCGCACAATCCTGTCCATGCTGTCCATTATATCCTTACCTATAATATTACGTATATCGTAGAGCATGTCTCTTTTCTTCCGTAGGATGTCCCTCTGGATCGCCAGCTTCTCTAGTGTTTTCTCCGCCTCTCTCCTCTGTGCTGTTATCGACTTGAGCCTAGCAGCTTCCTGCTGGAACTCTTCCTGCTCCTTCATTCTGTCTCACCCTTCTTTTCCTCCTCCTTCTTCTCTGGTTCAAGCGCTTGGAGTACTTGCTTCACCTGTGCCATAGTATCTATGGCGTCGTTTATCTGCTCCTTGAGGAAGTCCCACCTGCGTACTACCTCGGGTTGCATCTTTGTGTTAGCATAGGCCGTCGCCAAAGGCAATACTGCTGCGTTCAGCTGGTCTGCTATGTAGTACTCGGTTATCTTCTGCACCCGTTTCTGCTTCTTTAGCCCGCGGAGGTGCAGTATTGTCTTATCAAGTTGGTTCTCAATCTTGGCAAGCTCTGATCTAACTTTTGACAGCTCCGCTATGGTGTCTTTCAGTCTCTCAATATCACTCTCAAGCTCGTCGATCTCCTGCTTTATAAGTGTTGAAAAGTATGAAAAGTACCCAACGAGCTGTTCCTGTTCCTCCAAGGCGGATATTATGTGTGCCGCATCCTTCGTAGCTGCGTACCGTTTTACAGACACGCGTGAAAGTACGTCCTGTATCCAAGGGGTTCGCTTCTTGAACGTCTCCCAGCTCATATCAGCACCTCCTCCAGATGGAGGGATCTAATCTTCCTGTATGGCTTCGGTGGCCGAACATCCAGAACCGGTAGATCCATGCTACTAAAGAGGGCGACGAGTATATCGGACGCATAGAACTTCTTTGTGGTGCGTAGATCTCCGAGCATGGTCGGGTACCCAGTCACAATCAGCTGAGACTCAAATGGGTCTCCCCTAGCTTGGTACGTATTCAGGTCTGGTACTAAATAGACAGTTGCCTTTGGCGCTGTCTCCCACGTGGTCTTCTCTGGTTCCATTTGCATCAATTCTTCGTATGTGTATGTTTCCTTCCTTCTCCGCCCGAACACGATCACACCTCCACGGAAATATATGCTGGGGAGACCTTGCGTCCGGAACTGTCATATGCGAGTATTAACATTCCTTGATCTATCTGCTCCCCAAGGGTCTTGTCGTTTATGAATAGCTCGTTGAGCTTTGCAGGGCCAAAAATCTTCCGCTCGTTAGTTGGGGTTCTGACTATTGCGTAGGCCTCATCAAAGTGTCCGGCGATGCATTCAAGATAGCCGACAAACTTGTAGTCTGTGTTGAATACCCGTACTTCTTTGTTTGGCTTGAGTATTATGTTCTCCGAAACTATTTTCTCAATACGCTTATCAAGCCATTCTTTCTTTTGCTGCTCAGCCTCTGCATATGCCTGCAGCTTTGATTGGTACTCGTGCAGCTGTTCCTCAAGCTGAGCAATCTTTGCTTCAAGATCTAGCACTTTCTTAGCTAGTGCTTGGTTGATATACTTGCGCATGCCTTTACTCGTGAGGCTAACGTCCGTTGCTACGAGGAAATAGGGAGACTTCTCGGTTATCCATCTCCAGAACTTCTCACGAACCTCGGCTCTGTGTGTCAAATAATAAGCCAGCAAACCGAAAGCCAAAATCCACGGTATGGGATCCATACTATCACCTATTATATCTGAACTTTATATAAACGGCGTAGGTAGAAGCTGTTCATCTCGTAGTCATCTCCCGCCCCATAGAACACGTGACCGCCGTATACCATGACTGGTGTGGCGTTGTAGGCGCTCTTAAGCGGGGGGTCTAGCTCAGGGTCTAGTGATCTACCTGCCACAGCATACCGTACTATTATCGATTTCTCATGTGGCAAAAGGCTGTCCACTAGCTCCAAAGCATGCAAAAGGTCTGCACAGTGAGGACAGTGTCCGTAATCTGTCTCTGACGCTATAACGCATCTCCGATATATCATACTCCCTCCTCCTCAAGTATCCTCATAACTTCGGCTTCGATTTCCGGTGAAAGCTCAACAGGTGTCTCGAAGCCGTGCTCTTCTGTAGGCGGTGCGGACTTCTTGGCAGGTCTCTTCTTCTCCTTCTTCTCGCCTTCCTCCTCAACCTCAACGTGAATACCTGCACGCAGTAACACTTCCTTTGTGAAGATCTGCCAGAACTCCTTGATAGCCTTCTCGTCTATAAGTGTTGTTATAGCGTCCTCCATCTCACGCATAGTATACTTCGCTAGCGGGGCAAAGATTTCGTCTAATGGGATGTTTGCGAGCCTTACTAAGTAAGATTCTGCCTCGTAAAGCATTACTTCAGCAAGTGCCTCTTCGCTGTACCTTGACAAAACTGTCTGCTCGTAGCTGTCTGTTGGTATCTCAACTACGTAAGGGTTATACACGCCGTTCATGTAGGCGTAGATTAAGCTAATAATTGGTGTGTACTTCTTGTCCCTTGAAAGGATTTTGTCTAATACCATGTTGTACGCTTTCTTTGGTATGTACTTTGTTGGCGCAATGAATAGGTAATACATAAAACTCTCAAGCAGGTTCTCTGGATCTGGCTTCGGGCCGTTGTAGTTAAGTATGTGGACAATCCCCCTCGCGATAGGTAATAGTTGCTCCAAGTATGCCTCTACTGTTTTTGTTACCTCTTGCTGTATCTGTGTTCGCGGCAGGTTCTGGATGTTCTGACGTGATAGCCATCTGTGCTTGCTTATGTAGAGGGCGTAATATACCGTATTGAGTATAGACGCTACCTTTATCATGTAGTCGGCGGTTCCCTGTGCGGTGGCTGCAAAAGATCCTGACTTTTGTGCCTCTTTTATCTCCCTTATCTGGTTGCGCAAATCCTCCTGAAGCTCCCGTATATACGGGACGTATGCGCGCTCTGTGTGTTCACGGACTATTGCAATAAGGCTCTGTGCTAGTACCTCTATGTCCATTCCCAGCTTCATCACAAGGAGGTTCTCTTCCACGTTCTTGAGTTCGCTTTTCTTCGCGAGCATCGCTCGTATATGGGTTATTCTGTCGGCTATCCTTCCCGCCAGTCTGCCTAGTGCGACTGCCTCTGGCGGGAGGCCGTCTACTAGCTCCTCCCACTCGTGATAGCTACGTATTATCTCCATCCGACCACTTCTCTATCACTCCTTCTTTAGCCTGACGTGTTGCGCAACAAGTTTCTCGAACTCTGGCAGTATCGATACTGCCCCGTTCAGTTCAACAGCCCTTGCTTTTCCGTTCTCATCCAAAATAAAAGTACCTACTGCTAGTTCACGCTCTATGGTTCCGTCCTCTGACTCCACCACAAGTCTGCAGTATAGTTTTGTTACTCCCTCTTCCTCTACCTCCTTGCACTGTAGCTTTTTTTCCAACTGCTCGCGGTTAAACAGGGGCACCATTCTCACCTCCGATTTCAAACATTATCCTATCTACATCCACAGACGCACCCATGTGTCGGGTGCGCCTAACCCGCACCGAGACCAGTGCGGGAAACGGGGTAATCCCCGAAATATACGCCCGTCCAACGGGCAGACGTTCAATAACACTCATGTACTCATCGGCGCCAACTACTGATTGCTTCACGACTTCCTTGTCGTTTTTCCAAGCAATCCTCGTTACAAAAAAGTTCTGTAGTGGCGCTATTACTGACTTCTCAACCCACGCCGGTCTCTGCGAGATTGCAAAGAATCCTATACCGAACTTACCGCCCTCCGAGGCTATGTGCGCCAACTTTTTCTTGGTGTATGCTACGGACTTTGGCATGCCCTGCACTCTCTGTGGGGCGTAGTTCTGTATCTCGTCCAACAGGAAGAAGTACGGCGGGATTGCTCTCTTCTTGCGTAGCTCGAAAGTTGTGTGCGACACCCTGTATACTGCCTCTATTGCCTCTTCAAGCTCAAGACCTTTTGTAACGATTGTCAGGATCTTCCCGGGCCTTATGTGCCGTATGTAAAACTCCGGCTCTGACAGTTCCTCTATGTCCACGTACTTGTCCGCCTCCTTTACACTTGAGTCTACAGCTACCACATAGTTGTGTTCCTTGTATGATCTGGGCTTCTCGTTGAATATCTTGAAGAGCCTTTGCTCATCCTCGACATCGTTTGGATATTTGAATATATACTCGCCGTGGGGGTCAATTATCAAAACTGGGAAGGCGTGGTCAACAAGCTCTTCCACTATCACGCCGCCCAGATATGACTTCCCGGTTCGCCTTACGCCAAAGAGTGCTGTCCCCCCAATTATAAGTTTCTTCAGATCGATATAAACCGGGATTCGGGTTCCGAACAGATGACCTATGTAGAGGCCTTTCTTTATCTCAAAGAACCTTCGCAGATCCCTGTCCGTCGCCTTGTATACGGGAGCCCTCGGAGTAACCGGCACGTTGGGAAACACCACCGTGCCGTCGGTTGTAAGGTGAACAAGAACCTTGCACTTTGCAAACAACTGCCTGTTTGGTGTCTGGCGAATCTCAACAACCTGCCCGAGCACCAAGTGATCTCCAGCTACCGTAATGACAAAGTCCAGCTCGTGGACGCTATTTTCTGATCTAAACTCAAAGTTGTGGACTGTCGTATCCCCTGTAACCCTGCCTATGTACGTCCTCTGCACGTTCTTTACGTCTTCCTGTTTCTTCTTAGTTACGGGCTTTGACCATCTATACGCCTTCTCAGCTGGATCGTAATACAAATATGCGCCCACAACTCCTTGGTGCTTACCGTAGAACAGTTTCTGAATCCGCTTGCCCTGTGGAGTAGCAATATGAATGATAGTCCTGTTTAGCTTTGCGTCGTAGCGTTCTGCTATGACTTTGCCGACGAGGACGAGGTTACTCTTCACCTTCTGCTTCTGCAACGTTATCACCCGTGTCTTCAACTATCTCTCCCTCCTCCATTGGCTCAATATTCTCAATATTTTCTTCACCTGCAGGTAACAACACCTCGGATTCTTTGAACTCCTCTATTGGGCACGCTGTGTCGTATATGGCTTTCTTTGGCCAGAAAAACGGGTCTCCCCCGCCGCATATCTCTGCGTAGGCACACTTAGCACACTTACCCTTTAGCTCCCTGTTCATCATACTTTGTATTGCCTGTTTATGGTTCTCAAGTGCCTCGTCCAAATCCTGCTTTGTCAGGTCTGCAACAGGTGTGGATAGTAAATATCTGTGTGCATACACCTTGCCGTCTGGGGTAACAACAAACTCACCCGTCCAGCGCTCGCCGAAGTGTAGTGCCCTATATACGGGGTCATCCACAAAGAAGCGCTCTGGGTCAGCAATCTGCTCTGCAATTTTATACGCTTTGAGTAGGGATCTGTTTGTGATTTTCATCCCATAGGCTCTGCGCAAAATAATGTCAAAACCTAGCCTGAAAATGATGTTGTACCTGTGAGTTGAGTGTTCACCCACGTAGAAAACAACTTTTGGATTGATGTTAAAGGTGGATGAAAGTAGTGTGAGGCCAGATATCGCAAGCTCCCAAGCGCCTCTGCCAAGATATTTGTCGTTTACCTGTGGGGTAGGGTCGAGCATATTGAAAAGAATCTGTATGTTTGCGCCCTCATTCAGGTACGAGCGGATTGCATAGCCATACTTAAGCATGGGCGCTGCTCCAACAGTTTCTATGGTTATTGTATTGTACTTATCGTAAGCAAACTCCAGCACGTCGAACATGTATGGAATCATGAGTGGGTCGCCGCCAACGAACCTTACTGCTCTAAACTCTGTTGAGAGAACATCCAGTAGCGTCAGCAGGTTGTCAAAGTCGAATCGCGTGTACGCAATAGGTATTGCTGGTGGTAGGTTGGAAAATAAAGGGGAAAGAAAAGTAACGTAGATCGTTGCTTCCTTCACGCTGCTTCTCCCTCCCCAGATGTTTTCTTACGCTTTGGTCGAAGTTCAAACGCTACTGGTGCTGTGCTCTCTTTCTTTTTGAGCTTTGGTCTTCCTTTCACGACGTTGTACCCTATGAACAGAAGCACTGCTACTAGTACGAGCCAGCCTATCCAGTCTCCGCCTATGTTCGCCTCGCTCTGTGCTTGCCCAACAGCTGTTATCGTTGCGAAATCTTTACCGTTCACCTTTATTGTGTACATTCCGGGTTCCTGTGGCATGAAAGATATCGTGTCGCTCTGGCCTGATTCTATTATGAACCCGTTGGAATCGTATACTTCCCAGTTTGCTTTCTTTGTTAGTGTAAGCAGTACTTTCTCTCCAACGTTGACTTCTGACGGGAGTGTTCCGACCAGCTCTGGTTCCTGTTCCTCAACAATTATTGTTAATGTCTTTGGAGAGTATCCCTCAGCCGATACAACCACTATGTGTCTCCCAGCCTCCGCTGTCCAAGGCTGTGTTATCACTCTCCCATCAACTTTTATGGTGTAGCTTGGTACTGGTTCCCCTGTTTCTGCGTCTGTTACTGTAAAGGTCACTTGATCTCCCTCCTTAGGTGTTGAAGGTGCGTATGTCACGTCTAGGGTCTTGCACTTTGTTCGTATTGTCTTTGTTGCAGTGACATAGCCCTCTGCGGTAGCTGTTATGTTGTATGTCTTACACCAGTCTGCAGTAAATGTCGTTCTCTGCTCGCCATTCACCGTAATTATGGCGTTAATATACTGTCCCGTGTCGGCGTCCTTTGCGTATATTGTTACTGTGTCACCGGGATTTGGCGTCGCCGGAACGACATCTATAGCCAGACGCTTCAATGTCTGTGCAGGGGGTGGAGATGTCTGGGTGTTTGTTGTATTTTGCTGTGTCTGTGTTGTGCCAGAAACAACGCCCTCAACAACGTTTATGGTGAAGTCAACCGTTGCACGTACATCGGTATCGCCAATCTTCCCTGTAACTACAAGCGTCGGGGTGTATGTGGTACCGGGCTGAAGTCCCTTTGTGTCTATAATCACATTAAACGTCACTTCCTGCCCGGGGTCTAGGTAGCTAGGTAGGGAGTAGTCCTCTAGCCGCGTTGGCTTTTCACCCTCGGGGGTTACTGTCGTGTTTTCAAAGTAGACGTCTTTCAGCTCTACCCTGTAGTCTGTGTTGTTTACTAATGTGAACTGAACTGTAAACTTCATCCCTGCCTGAACATACTTGCTGTACTTGCGAACTGTAAACGTGAAGCCAGATGTGTCGCTTGTCTCAGACTGTGGCCTGTACACCGAAACGTCAACTGGGTCTCCCTTTGTGTAGATTTCGATTACGGCTCCGTGTGTAAACACGCTTTTTACTCGCACTTTTACTGTGTCAGAAAGCACTTCCTCTTCGCCCTCGTTGATATAATATGTCTCACCGTCGAAGTAAAGGAGAACTGTGCTATCTTGAATATCAGTGATTTTCATTCTGTACTTCTCGTTCCCTACCGTAACTTGGTATGTTGTGCCTTCCTCAAAGTAATCTTCATACTGTGACTCCCAAGACGTTACTGTATAGGAGAAATTCTTCTGTACGTCTGTGTACGATCCGTCGGTCTTGTATGCTCTAAACGTTATTGTGCCAGAATACGATCCTGCGCTTGGGGGGAAATATAGCCTGTAGTTGTACGTACCTGATGCTGTAACTTCTGTCGGCCCAGCAATTCCGACCGTGTTGTTGCTCATCAGTATAACTACCCGTGTTTCGTTTGTTTCTAGTGTAATTGTTGCTGTGAACTCAGTATATGGCGTTGATTTCGATACTGTGCCAGAAAGTTCTGCTGGGTTGGTTGTAACCTGCAGGGCGTATCCAGCTGAAAGCATTAACAAAAGAAACAGAGGCAACACTAGGGCTTTATATCTCTCCATCAGAACACCTCCCTGTTGGTAGAGTTTTGATACCACAATCAAAAGTATAATGAATGGAAATAAAAACGGTTATCTTTTCTTGGGGAAAACTGACTTAACAAACATCGCAACCCTTTTGAGTGCTATGCCGATCAATACTGCAACAACAAATGCTATGGCGGCGACTATTATCGTGATAGCCAAGTTAATTGCAGGCATTAGCTCTGGTGGAACCAAGCTCAGCTGCGCAAATGCGCTTTTATGCACGACCCCGCTGGACATAACCGCCTGAAGAAACTCTGTAGGATGTGTTATCGCTTGGTACAAAGTATACCCGTGCATGTTGGCTGCAACAGCTGCCGCGAAGACTGCCGAAAGTAGCAAATACCATGTAGGTAGATCTATCACCCGATCACCCCCGCGGTATAGAGATATGCGAGTAGTAGCGCAAGGGCTGCAGCGGCGGCTACGCTTACAACCAATTCTTTAGATATCTTGTAGGCGACGCCACCGGCGCCAGAGACGACATTAATCGTGACGGGTACTTTGATAGAGCTTCCGCTGGACACGACAAATATTACGTCGCCGGTTACCTTTGAGCCTGCCTTTAGATCCCCTGCGGTTGCCTTGAACTTGAGTAAAGTGTCCCCGACCTTGAGTACCACAGACGTTCCGTCGGGTGGTAGCTCGATATAGTCCTTTATCTCGTCGCTGTACGTGATCTTAACGCGTATCGGGTGTGTGCCT
>Ga0256842_1002161_pt1 | contig 14528 bp, 17 predicted proteins | sample 4559240metaG_FD_185973 | JGI IMG/M metagenome (GOLD analysis project Ga0256842, IMG submission 185973) | Hydrothermal vent microbial communities from Guaymas Basin, Mexico - 4559-240 | ecosystem: Environmental > Aquatic > Marine > Hydrothermal vents | place: Mexico: Guaymas Basin | collected...
ATAGACATTGGCTTCGGAGATATTAAAATTATTTTCGGTACATCTGATGGTACTATAATTAAGCAATTTAAATTTCCATCAGCTATTGGTGTTACTAAAAGAAACGAGCATGTTTCTGATGACAGAATTTATGATTACAAAGAGCATTCATATTACATTGGCGAAAATGCAAGTCATGTACCATCAGATAACAGAATTGATATATCTGACTATAAAAATCTGGAATATTATGCTCCATTGTTTATATATCATGCATTACAACAAATTGGTGAAACTCCTGATATTATTGTAGCAGGGTTATCTAAAGCACAAATTAATAATTCTGGATATTTTAAAGAAGCATTACAAAAATTCACTATTAACAATATAGAATATACATTTGATAATGTATATGTATTACCACAAGGTGCTGGTGCTAAATTAACTATTGACAAATATGGATCACATTTTCCACAAGAACAAGACGAATTTCTTGGAGCAACAACTTATGTTGGTTGTGACATTGGGTTTAATACTCTTGATATGTTTATGGTTACAAATGGTAAAACTTCACCAGCATTATTTGAAGGTATTGAAAAAGAAGGCGTGATGAAAATTGCTACTTTAGTTGCTAGAAAAGTCAAAGAACTTCACGGACGCACAATTGGTTTACATGAAGCAAAAACTATTATCGATACAGGTAAGTATAAATTAAGAGGTCAAAATCACGATTTTACTGAATTTGTTGAAGAAGTTAAGAAAACATATCTTAAAGATTTACTTAAATTAATTGAAGCAAAATATGGTAAAGTGCTTGACCAATGTGATTTTATTTCTGTAAGTGGCGGTGGTTCTGCAATGTTCAAAAGTACTGATGACGGTTTTATTCGTATTCCAAAATCTAATCATGAGTACTATAATAGTATTGGACAATATGTTTGGGGATGTTCGAAGTAATTCGAACATTTTAGACATTTAATATTTTGTCATTAAAAGATAAAACACAATATATTATACATAATAAAAGCACTTCAGCAGTTGTCGAAGTTACTTTAGATGGCGTAAAATATATTGTAGACCCGAAAATGTTATCATTATCTAACCAACCACTTTACAACAAAGAAGACGCTTATTATAAAGTGTTTGCTCAATGTATTAAAGATGGTACACCCGTTAAAAACTACAAACGCTCTAAGTATTATAAATTTTATATTAATAGAGCAAAAATTGAAAATCCTGAATTTTTATTTCAGAATTAATAATTTAAAAAAAAAATTAAGTAAAATTAATATATAATACTACTATAACTAAACAACACAAAAAGGACAAAAATGTTAAACCAAAACACAATTAATGTGCTATCAGCAATGAATAGTATTACAAATTCAGCGATTCTAAACTATCCAACTACAATTCTTAATAACTCAGCAGGTGATGTTATTGTTAAATTAAATATGGAAACTTTAGACGCAGATCCTATCCCAGAAATTGGTATTTACAACCTATCTGAATTTATTAGCACATTTAAACTATTTCCAGAATATGAATGTAACATTGACGAAAATGTTATTAATATTTCAAACGGTGATTCTAGTTTACAATATTTAACAACAAATGTAAGTGTATTAGAAAATTTTAATAAAAAAGAAGATTTGTTTACAAGTACTGAAGCAGTTGCAACAGTTTCCACATTTACACTAAGTAATGATGATGTAAAAACAATTAAACAAGCGGCAGGTGTTTTTAAAGATTTAGCTGACATTATTATTGATTCAAAAGATGGTGATATTATTGTTAAATTAGGTAGTACAAATAATTTCAATGCTAAATCAAATTCATTTAGTATTAAAAAACCAGGTGTTAATAGTACTAAAGAATTTACAGTTAAAATTCCAGCGGAAAACTTTAATGCTTTACCAGCATCAGATTATACATTTGAAGTAAAATACAACGAACAAAGAGATGCTTATAGACTTTTACTTGCAAGTACAGAAATTGATATGAAAGTTTTAATGGCAATTAAAAAATAAAATCTTTTAACATTTAGGTGTTTTGTTTACTATTTTTGGTATTTAAATATATAAATAAAAAGTATTACATATCAATATAGTAAACAGACATTGTCCCTCGTGACATTAAACGGTAATTGAGATAGTCCAAGTAGACTTAAAAAAGAAAATAACTGAAAGAAGCACAAGAGGCTATATAAAATTGAAGTCCACGAGACACAAAAGGAAAAAAAATATGACAAATACAACAGCAGCAAACGCATTTGACTTTAATGCACTAAAAGACGCAGTAGGCGCAGACCCATTCGCAAAACAAACTAATAAATTTGCAAGAGACGAAAGATTCTATGTTCTTTCTAAAGATAAAGAAGGTAACGGCGCAGCACTTATTAGATTTCTCCCAGATTCTGAAAAAAGAATGATTATCCAAATGAACAAAATTAACACTACTATCACAAAAAATGGTAAGAAAAGATTCGTATCAGAATACACACCAGCAACAATCGGATTACCTTGTCCTTTCCAAGAAAAATGGCAAGAACTATGGAATGCAGGTGATAAAGATGGCGCAAAATTATTTGGTAGAGGTATTAGATACATTACTAACATTAAAGTTATCAAAGATCCAGCAAATCCTGAAAATGAAGGTAAAATCTTTTTATATGACATGAGTGGTTCAATCAACTCAAAATTAGAAAAAGCATTAAACCCATCTGAAAGCGATATTGCACTTGGTAAAACAGCAAAACAATTATTCAACCCTATTGCAGGAAATAGTTTTAGACTTGTAGCACAAAAAGGTGCAAACGGTCAAATTAATTATGACGCATCAGAAGTTGTTCCTGAAGTAGATTCTATTTACACATCAGTTGAAGAAGCAGTTAATGACATCAACAATAACACATATAAACTTTCTGATTTACAAAAACCAGAAAACTTTTTGAGTTATGAAGAACTTCAAAAGAAAATGGCTTATGTCACATTTGCAGATCAAGAAGCTAAACCAGTAGCTCAACCAGCTGTCGAAACACCAGTAGCTCAACCAGCTCCAGTAGCTCAACCAGCTGTTGAAACACCAGTAGCTCAACCAGCTCCAGTAGCTCAACCAGCTGTCGAAACTCAACCAGCTCAACCAGCTCCAGTAGCGAATGCTAATGATGACTTAGATGCAATCCTTAATGGAATGATATAAGTTATACTATAAATATCAAGAACAAAGTTCTTGATATTTCTCCTATTACATTATCAACACACTATACACATAAGGTAATAATGAAAAAAAGGAAAAATAAAATATGATTTTAGTTGATGTAAGTTCTATTTTACATAGAATGATATTTGGCAGCACAAAAGATCCTACAAAATTCACAATAATAGATGGTAAATACAGAACAGAAGATTTTATTAAACTTACTATGCATTACATTATATCAGAATTAATTGATATGCAAATAAAATATAGTAATTATGGTGAAATGATTTTATGTTTTGATGATTATAAAAAAGAATATTGGCGTAGAGATGTGTACCATGAATACAAATTGAGCAGACGAGTCGAATCGTCAAAATCTGACAACCCTGTAAATTACACAGAAGTTTATCAATATACCAACGAATTATTTGAACAGTTTAAATTAAATACTCCTTGGAGATGTGTTTATGTAAACAGAGCAGAAGCAGATGATATTATTTTGGTTCTCGCTAAAGAGTTTTATCAAGAAGGCGTTTTGATTTTAAGTCCAGATAAAGATTTTTTACAATGTCAAAGATTACCAAACATAAAACAATATAGTGCGTTAACTAAAAAATGGTTAGTGCCTGAAGATAAACATGGTAATATGAATAATTGGATTTACAAACATTGTATGTTAGGTGATGTATCAGATGGCGTTCCTAAAGTTATTGATCATACTGAATTTTCAGAAGAGTTTAAAAAACATTTAACACTTTTAGGTAAACCAACAGAAGTACACAAATTTAAAAAGTTGTCCCGTGACGAAAAGGCTGAAGTTATCCTTGGTTATGATGTTCATACATATAATAAAAAAGGTCAAGATACTGGCTTAGATATTTACAAATCAAAAGGATTTGGCGAATCGCATCTCGAAAAAATAAGTAACGGTGAGTGGAAAAAAGCTCAAATTGTTAATGAAATTAAAGAGGAAAAAACAAAATTACTTGCAAAAGCTAAAGCAGAACCAGATATAAACATAAGAAGAGAAATTAAGAAAGAAGCAAAAGTATTAACAGAAAAAATCAACTCTATTGAAGCAGTTCCTAGTGAGGATAATCTACAAGAGTTTTTAGATTCTCATCCATTATATCGTGAACATTACGATAGAAATTTTACACTTGTTATGGAAGAAGGAATACCGGATTACATAAGAACAAACATTATGATGGAATATAATAGTGCAAGTACACAGTACAATGAAGAGGAATTTAATAAGTACTTAGACGAAGTAGGGTTACACACTATTAAGTCTAAATTACCATTTAAATCTACACAAAAGTTAGATATTACGAATTGTGGTTGGGACTTTTAGTCTTCTACTACATTTTTAATAATAATTACAGTATAATATATAATATAAGGATAGAAATGAACAAAACATTAATTTTAATCAACGGATTACCAAGAGCAGGAAAAGACACTACTGCAGATTTTATTGTTGAAGATTTCCATGCTGAAAAAATGTCATTTGCTACGCCACTTAAAAATATTATTGCTAATTCATTTGGTATTACACTAGAAGACTTAGAAATATACAAAAATAACACAGAGGAGTATGGTATTGAAATTAAAGTTTTTCCTAACAACCAACCTCCACAAGTTATTAAATACACAGACTTTAGAGAAATTTTAAAATTATTTGGTACCTTATGAGTATAAATAAAGTATATAAGAGGTTTATCTTATGTGCTAACTCTTTCCAGGTCTTTAGCACATAAGATAAACAGACCTGGAAGTCACTCTTATAAATTAAAACTTATAGGAGTCTTTACATGACTTTCAAACAATACCATGCTCAAATAAAACAAGACGAACGATACCAAAAATTAGATTTTTCTGTAGACGGTAGGGAACATTATGTTTACAGAATAACAGATTATACCCGAACAGAAAAACAACACTATTATGGTTCTCATACACCTCGTAAAGGTAAGAAATATAATAACTTAATTGATGAGTTCTGGACTTACAGAACCTCTTCTAAAAAGAATGTTCTTAATGAAAATAAAAGAGAGAATTATAAAATTAAGATACTAAAAGTGTTCAATAATCCTGCAGATAAAATGATTTATGAATCATATTTACATCAGTATTTTGATGTTAAAAGATCAAAACATTTCTGGAACGGAAGTAATCAAACACCATTTAATTTTGATACTACTGGCCAAACATCAGGAAAAGGAACTATTGCTGTTTTAGGATTAGGAAGAATACCAATAGAAGAATATGATTGCAAAAAACATAAAACTTCAAATAAAGACAAATATAAAACTAGTGTTAGTTGTATATCTTGTCGTAAATTATTTAACAAAAAAAGCACACATTTTAAGTATTGTAAAAACTCTAATACAAAGGAAATAAAACCAAATAACGGCAACTTTATAAAAGTTTTAGATGTTCTAACATTTACTTCTTCTGTGCAGGATAAAAGATATATGACTGATAATTATGTATCGTATTGTAATAAAATAGTTGTTATAAAAAGAGGAAGTGATATAATAGATATTATGACAAATAAAGAGTTTAATGTTAATAAACTTATACCATACAATAGTCTTAAAAAAACTTCTAAGCACAAACCTTTAATTAAACCTATACACAAAAACCAACATTACAACAAAATTGCAAGATACGAAAATTGTTATATTGAAAAATACACTCTTAAAAAATTAAGTAACAGTATGTTACAATACTTAAAGGATAAATACAATGAATATAATACTTATAAATGGTACTAAAAGAAGCGGTAAAGATTATACTGCCACCATCATATCAGAGGAATTAGCAAAAAAAGGATTTACTACTAAAATTATGTCGTTTGCTAGTCCAATAAAATCAATGATGGCTACATTATTTAATATTAGTATTGATCAGTTAGAGATACTAAAAAATGAAGAAACAGAATTATATACTATTTCAAATAGTAACACTAAAAAAATTACAGATTTTAGATCTATACTTCAAAGGTTTGGTACGGAAGTCTGTAAGCCACAATTTGGTGAAACTATTTGGGCAGACTTACTAATATCAGAAATTTCAAAAGTTTCGTCTAATACTGATGTAATTTTAGTAACTGATTTTAGATTTGAAATAGAAAGTATTACCTTAAAATCGAGCAAACACAACATAACCACCCTTCATATTAAAAATGATAGTATTTCACGCATAGATAACCATTCGAGTGAAAGGGAACTTGATTTGTACTCCTTTGACTACGAAATAGATAATACTAATTATGATGCACAAATTAAAACAAAAGTAGAATACTTTGTGAGATATTATTTATCAAATACCAAGGGTGTGTTATGATAGTCACTAATAATGATGTATGGAGTGATTTACTTTACTCAAAAGTTTTAAAATCTCAGAATAATTTAATAGTTGTTCCTGATTACAGATTTATGTGTGAGTACAAACCACAAGTTGGTATTGATATTATTCGTATTTTGGTAAAAGATGAACGAGAATTACCAACAGAAGGACATGCTAGTGATGTTGAGTTGTATCAAAATAATGTGAAATTTGATTATGTTATTGAAAATACGGGTACATTAAATGAACTTCGTGAAAATGTAAATAGTATAATACTACATATAGGAACATAAATGTTAAACCATAAATCAATAAAATATTTTAAGATGGCAGTAAATGCTACATCATACAAAGAAACAAATTTAGATATAGCGTGTAGATGTCCAATATGTGGAGATTCTACAAAGAAAAAGAGTTCAAAACGATTACACTTATACAAAAAAGGTGATTTAGAATTAGTAAATTGTTTCAATGCAGGTTGCCCTTGCGAAAATAAAACAATGTACACTTTTTTAAGAGATTTTTATCCACACTTATTACCAGCATATCGTAAAGAAACATTTGGCGACAAAATTGAAAATCTTAAACAAAACCAAACACTTGGCGATTTAGTACAATTCAATATTAAGGATTCTCTACCAAAAAATGATACAGAACCTAAACCAGAATTATATAACCTTAGTGCGTTTTTTGAACCATTGACACAAGAGTACATAAATTATCTTCAAAACAGAGGTATTACACCACATTTTGACGGCACTTGGTATAAAGGTAAAGAAAATATTAAAATAGGTGATATTACATACAATATTAAAGATTATTTAGTTATTCCTTTAGTATGTAATAACTTATGTTATGGTTTTTACTCAAGAAGTATTAAAGAAAAAGACTTTATCACATTTGTAAGTACTCCAGGTTTTAAAGTTTGGAATTGGTTCAATATAAACAAAAAAGAACCTGTTTATATATTTGAAGCAATATTTGATGGTATTAGTACAGGAAATACAAACATTATAGCAAATTTAGGTGCAAAACTACCAAAAGAACGCTTGGAACAATTAAAACAACCCGTTTTTTGTTTAGATAATGATAAAACTGGTATCGAAATGTCAATTAAATATGCGGAAGAAGGTCATAAAGTATTTGTTATGCCTAGTACATTTACTGAAAAAGATTTTAATGAACTAAAACTCAATCATCCAAAGTTAAATATTAAGAAAATGATAGATGAAAATACTTTCAAAGGTATAAGTGCTACTACAAGACTTAAAGCAAAACTTTAATATATTAGGAAATTAATAAAAAGTAGTGTATAATATACATTATAAACAATAACATAAAAGGAAAATATATGCAAATTCAAAGTACAGAAGAAGTAATGGAGAAAGTTTACGATTTCTCAAGTCAATTAATCGAGTTACAATTACAAAAGAAAGCAATTGATGCAGACATTAAATCACTTAAAGAGGATTTCAAAGAAGAAGGTATTGCTGTTTCACTTGTTACTAAAATTATTAACAAAATGAAAGCACAAATGAAAAGAACATCTGGTGATATTCTTGAAGAAGAAATTCTTACAGAAAAAATGGAAGCAAACGAAAAACTTAAAAATAACATTGCTGCATTAAACGGTTGATTTAAGTTTCTTTTTATATACTATATGTTATAATATAGTATATAAACAGTAAAAAGGATAAAGATGTATAAAGGTTTAGTATTAATAAATGATTGTTCAGAAACAATTATACATAAATTATTTAAAAATCTTGATATAGATAACAACAACTTATATATGCCTCGGGATAAATATGAATTTGAAGAATCTACTAAAAATTATAGAGTAATAACAGATATTAACACATTTAATTCCTACTCTGAAGATATAAAAGCAAGGTTTAGTGTAATACTTGCATCTACATATATTGAAAGGTTTAATAGAGGTAATATATGTTAAAGTTTGCACCATATTCATTTTCTAGATTAAATACATTTGTACAATGTCCACGAAAGTTTAAATACACCTACATTGATAAAATTCCTCAAGAAGAAACTGATAAAACAGCACTTTATAAAGGGTCTGCACTTCATAGTATTCTTGAAAATTATCCAAATCCTGGTACACACAAACTTTCTGAAAAATACCAACCTATTATTGACAAATTTTTAAAATCAAAATACCTACATTATCTTGAAAGGGACCATGTGTCTGAACTTAAAATAGGATTATCAACATCACTTGAACCGTGTGGTTATTATGATAAAACAGCAATGTTCAGAGGTGCTATAGATTATTTTACTGTAATTGATGATATTATGCATATTATTGATTTTAAATCAGGAAAGCTAAAAGAACATAGATTTCAAGATTTTAATCAATTAATGTTTTATGCAATATATATGTTTAAAAAATACTCAAAACTAGATATTATTAAAATATCTTATTTGTATATTGAACACGATGCAGATAATTCTATGATACTTGAACGCAAATATTTAGATAATTATTCAAGAACTTTATTAAACACAATTAAAAGTGCTGAGTTAAGTGATTATGAAAAATGTGAATCTAAATTATGTGAATGGTGTCCATATGAAAACTTTTGTTCCAAAGATATATAAATAGTTAAAACTAAAGAACAAAAGGAAAAATTAAATGAATATTGAGTTTTTAAAAGAAAAATCTGTAGAACTTACTGATTTATCAGAAAGTATTGAAGTAGCAGATACAGACGAAATTGTAAATGCTGTTATTGAAAGAAAACAGTACTCTTCATTAGCATATCAAATATGCGAAGTATCCCCAATACACGGGCCTACAGGTGCTACATTTGCATTGGTTTATTTAGATGGTAAATTTAAGTTACTAAGAGGTGAAGTTACAGTTGAAGAAGACCCACTAGAAGATACTGGATTTACAGTAGAAGCAATGCAGGATTTACTGTCACAATTTGGCAAAAGTGCATATGATTTTATTGGCAAATCATTTGGTGGTGTTTCAAATGTAAATGAAAACAAGAAACTAATAACAAAAATGAGTAATTTTGCAGCATCAACAACAGATTTGTATTTAAGTGATCCTGCAAATGCAGAAACTACTATGTTTGAAGTACAACAAAAAGTTTCCGCATTAGTACTTTTAATTAATAGTAGTTCATTCAAATCACTAGATTCATTTGCTGTTGTTCCTATGAGTATTGGTGCATCAATGTTAGCAATTTCAAACAGATTACCAGAAAATAATAAAGAAAAAGGTTTATTTCTTGGAGCAAATAGTAGAACTAAATTTTACTTAAATCCAGATGTTACTTCTGATGAAATTTTTGTTGGTATTAAATCAGAAATACCAGGACAATCTTCTATAATTATGTCACCATATCATCATTCTATTAAAACAGCTGTTAATCCAGAAACTGGTGAAAATACTGTATTTAACTTTAATAGATATGCTATTACAGAATCGAGATTATCAGAATCAGAGAAAATGTTATATAAATTTAAAATTACAGATTCTCAACCAAATGTTCCACCAGTAGCAGTTATCGAAGGCGGCGATGTTAATACGACAGTTGGTACAGCAGTTCAACTAGACGGTAGTTCATCAACAGATCAAGAAGACGGTACATTAACATTTAAATGGTCATTAACAAGTAAACCAGCAACATCTGATGCAGATATTACTTATGGTACATTACCAATTGATGAGTTAGTTCCGGATGTAGCAGGACATTATGTTGTTCAATTAGTAGTTGGTGATGGTACAGATTATTCTGATCCAGTATCAATTTCGGTTGACGCAGTTTAATAGTAATTATACTCCCGCTTAATCACTCTACATACACTTTCTTTACCCTCTAGGAGGGTAAATAATTAACTAAAATTAATGTATAATATCAATAGATAAAGTTTATAACTATAAACAAATAAAGGATTAATTTGAATTTACCTCAACATTATGTTACGGTATTTAATGCTCAACGAAGCAATGATAAAAATGCGTGGTCTCCATATTACGATAAAACATTTATATTTAAAACATACCCTATTAAAGAATATGATAATGTAGGAATGTTTAATATTCTTGTATCATATTGGACATTAAACATTCCATTAGCAAAAATAAAAGAACCTATTAGAACATACAGAAGAAAAGAAAATCTTGAACCATTCCTTAGTGACAAAATAACTTATTTTGTCCTTGATATAGATAAAGTCAAAACTAAAGAACATAAATTAAAAATACTCGAATATTTTTCAAAATACAAGTGTATTTTAGGTGAAAGTAAATCTTATGATGATAAAATAAATTTCAATATGAAGGGTATTTTGTTTATTGAACCTATTGAAATTAAAGATGCTAAAAGTGCTATAAGTAACTTAAATTTTGATCTTAAAGAATGGTGTGATATCGATGAAGCAGTTGTTAGAATTGCTAGTCTCAATGCTCCTATTGGTAAAAATAAAGTATTGCTTAATAAAGATAAAGTTCTGTTTAAATGTGAATTTGAAACTCGTATTAACAAAGTACAAGACGGGTATGTTGATATTGAGAAAAAACAAACAAAGATTGATATTAATAATATCACAGGTGCTACATTAGAAGAATTTTGTATTAACATATACAAATCTATGGGTTTCGAACCTATGAAAGCAAATGATAACGGTTCGATACAATTTAAACATCCTACTGAAAAGAAATCTGTTGGCGGTTATTTTTGGTTTAGTAATAGTCCTTATACAATGCATCACTTTAATAGTACACGAAGCATAAACATTTATGATGCTGTTAGAAAATCACCAACGGGTAAAGAATTACTTAATGTTGGTTTAGAATATGATAATGAATTACAACACTTTAACACAGCAACAAAAATTATTAACACTCACGAAAAATATCTTACTGTTAAAGGTAAAGACGAAAATGGAAACTTGTTTAATAGATTAGATGAAATTAAGATGTTTCTTGAACAAAGAGATGGGTTATACAGTATTAAATCACCTATGGGTACCGCTAAAAGTACTATTATACACGAAATAATTAAAGAATCGCATTACTTAGATATGCAAGTTTTAGTTATTACAAATAGAATTTCTGTAGCACAAGATTTTGCTAAAAAATATAATATGAAAGTGTATAACAAAGACCAATATAATTATGGCGATTCGATTATTGTTCAGTTTGATAGTCTTTGGAAATATGATATTGCTAAGTTTGATATTGTAATAATGGATGAATTTATTTCATTAATGTGTCACTCAAGAAATAACTTAGGTAATAGTTCATTAAATATTGCTAAGTTTTTTGGTGCATTTAATAAAAAATTAGTTATTGCAGATGCATTTCTAACAGGTTACGAAAACTTTTTACTTGAACATAAAACAGAAAATGTATGGATGTTAAATAACCAATGGAGAGATAAAACTACACTTTTTAGTTATAGTGATAAAAATTATTTTTTTCAATCTATGTTGCATAGTGCTAAAACAGGTAAAATTACTGTATCAGGAACATCATTAAACTTCTTAAATAGTGCCAAAGCATTATTTGAAAAACATGGTAAAAAATGTATTTTATTAACAGCAACAACTCCGGAAAGTACAAAAGAACTCATATACGAATTGTTTGAAAAAGAAGACCATGACAAATGGGATATATTTTTATTTAGCCCATCATTAACTGTTGGTGTATCTAATCTTAATAATGTACATACACATTTTCATTATGATACTTCGATGTCAACAGATGTTATATCAAGTATTCAAATGATTAAAAGAACTAGAAAAGCAACAAGTATTCATATGTATATAGCAGACAGAATTAATTATGTAAAAACAACTTTTGATTCTGTTCGTGATGAATATCTTGGTAATATTGGTAAAAATATCGACCAAAACTTTTTATTTGATGTTGATAATTATGGTACCCAAAAATTGTCAAGAATTGGTAAAAATGCTATTAAAATTGACACATTTAAAAATATTTTGGAGTTCAATCATAAAAAAGCAATGTTATGGATGATGAAATATCACTTTTTTAATGATGTTAGAGAAGTATCAGAACACTTCGAAGGCAATATATTATCAAGATATTCAAAAGATATTAAAGATAATAAACAAATTCAACAAGAACATAATATACAAGATTTCTTAGAGTTAAGTCCACATGAAAAAATTAATATTCTTATGGATAACACAAATTCTGCAGATACTATAATGAAAACATTAGTTGAAATAGACGACAATATTAAATTAGAAACTCCAACAAAAGTTAGAGAACAAATGTTACAAATTGCTACAAAAGATAAAACATTTATTATTAAGTGCCGAAATTATAAGGTTATGATAGATTTTACAAATGGTTTTACAAATATTCAAGATATTAAAACCAAAATATCAAATGCTATGATAAATAACGAAGATATTATGTTCCTTAATATGTTATTAAGACATGGTCAAACACCAGTAAAACAGTATTATATTGGTACACCAGAACCACAATTACTAAATATGTTAAAAGAAGCAGGATATAAAAAAGGTACAAAAGAAGAAATTGTTTCAAGTAGTATTAAAGATCTAGATTTAATGTGTGAAAGTGAGAAAGAAGAATATCTTAATCAAACACAAAAAGTTTTAAGAATTGACCCTAAAATTAAAGAATTTTATGGATATATAAAGTAAAGGAAGGAACAATAAATGAGCGTATCGTCACAAGTAACAAAAATGAGTAAATTAGCACAAATATTATCTACAAAATTAGAACAAAAAGATAATATTAAAGGTCTAGACAATATAAAAACAATCGTTAAAAAAGGTGTAGAAGGTAAACTTCTAACACATGAGCAAAATAAAACATTAGCAGAGTTCTTTATTGCTATTTTACCCGAATTTGAAAACAGTTCTATTCAATCTAAAATGTTGAACGAAATTAAGAAAAGGAAAGTACCAAATGAGTCATAAACAAGAACAAAGAGAATTTAAAGAAGCTAAAACAAGACCCTTAAAACAAGAAATAGAAAATCTTAAATTAGATTTAATGGACGCACAAGAAGAGTATAATAATATGTATAATAATCTTATGAAGTGTGTACAGTTACTTGAAGAAAGTATTAATTTTACTAAAGGCAAACTTAAATATGATTCCCAAAAATTAACACAATTGCTTGATAAAATGTACAAATTCTAAAAAATTAACAATTTTTTTAGTATAATAATATAAATAAAAATAATTTATCAGTCGGTACTGTTTACAGGTTGGCTAAGTATAAGTAACAAAATCACAAAAATCTTAAAATTATTTGTAGAATACCGAAAGGGTTCTTTATTATTTTCACTTTAGGAGGAAAATATGATATACCACAACAACAAACTATTTGACGAATTATTAGGCGATATATTTGATCCTAGTAAAACGCCACAAAGCAAAAAAGAAGCATTTTACCCACCACATAATACATATAATATTGGGGAAAGTACATTTATTGAAATTGCTGTTACGGGTTTTAAAAAATCTGAACTAAAAGCATATTTTAACGACGAGGGGTTATTTGTTGTAGAAGGCACTAAAGAGAAAGAAGACAATCCAGAAAAAGAATATTTTGTTAGAAATCTTAGTACTAAAAACTTTAAAAGAAAATTTAATATGCCTAAAAACACAGAACTTAAAACCATCGAAGTTAAAAATGGTTTATTTACCGCAGAGTTTGTACGAACACAACCAAAAATTAAATACTTAGAAATTAACTAAGTATTTGATATATTAATGAGTAGGATATCCTACTCATATAAAACTTCCAAACCACTAAACCACTAAACACTAAAGGAACACTTTGACATATCAAAAACTAAATGAATCATTTTACAATATAAGTGGCACTCCTGAACAATTACAAGAAATAAAAAGAAAGTTTACTGTTAAAATACCTAATGCTCATTTTGATCCTATGATCAAACGAGGGCTGAAACCCGACTCTGAAGTATTCTATTTACCAAATGGTAAT
>Ga0256842_1002162_pt1 | contig 14527 bp, 13 predicted proteins | sample 4559240metaG_FD_185973 | JGI IMG/M metagenome (GOLD analysis project Ga0256842, IMG submission 185973) | Hydrothermal vent microbial communities from Guaymas Basin, Mexico - 4559-240 | ecosystem: Environmental > Aquatic > Marine > Hydrothermal vents | place: Mexico: Guaymas Basin | collected...
CGAATTGATGCGACCTGGATATGCAATTGAATATGATTTTGTCGAACCGATGCAGTTGAAGGCAAGCCTTGAAACCCGCGTAGTTGGGGGGTTATTTCACGCTGGACAAATCAATGGTACCTCAGGGTATGAGGAGGCAGCGGGGCAGGGGTTGCTAGCAGGAATCAACGCAGCTCGACAGTGCCAGAACAAGGCCCCCCTAATTATTGGGCGGGATCAGGGTTACCTTGGTGTGATGGTTGATGATTTGATTACTCAACCGACAACTGATCCCTACCGGATGTTCACATCGAGATCTGAATATCGCTTACTGCTGCGGGAAGATAATGCTGATCAGCGTCTGACCGAGATTGGTCGCGAGATTGGTCTGGTGAAGGATGACCGCTGGAAGAAGTTCCAGGAAAAGCAGCAGCAGGTCGACAGCGTCGCAGCAGAATTGCGCGAGAAACAGGTTACGTCCGCCGATCAATGCATTGTTGATGGTCTCGATCTGGGTGATATGAAGAGTGGATCGACTCTGGAGCAATTGCTACGAAGACCAGCAATCACTATTGAAAAGTTGAAAGAATTTTTCCCAGAGTTTGAGCGTTATTCTGATGCCGCACTTGAGCAGATTGAGATAGCAATTAAGTATCAGGGGTATATTGATCGGCAGATTGAGCAGGTAGAGCGTTTTCGTCTGCAGGAGGATATTGAACTGTCGAACGATATCGACTATGAATCGATCCCAAATCTATCAGCAGAAGTTCGTGAAAAATTAAATAAAATCAAACCACGTAGTCTGGGACAGGCTGGGAGGATACAGGGTGTTACGCCGGCAGCTATAGCAATAATTCAAGTCTATCTACGGAAAAAATAAGATGAAAAAAGTTTTTCTGCAGGGACTGGAGGCGATGAACTGCGAGCTCGGTGATACGGCGATTGAAAAGCAACTACGATTTATGGACGAGTTACTACGCTGGAATAAACAAATAAATCTAACGTCAGTGCGGAATAGGGATGAGGCGGTAGAAAAGCATCTGCTCGATTCACTCTCTATTTTATATCTCATTGGTGGAGGTGCTTCTGTTCTTGATGTTGGCTCCGGTGGTGGTCTTCCTGGAATACCGCTTGCGATTGCGGATAGTAGTATTACTGTGACGTCAGTCGATAGTGTTGGAAAAAAAATTAATTTTCAAAAACATATCAAGAGGATGCTGAGTCTTAATAATTTTGAGGCGAAGCATACACGGGTTGAATATCTGGGAACAATGGGTGGTAATCCTGTTTTTTTCGATGTGGCGGTGACGCGGGCATTCTCGTCGTTAGAGACAATATTTGATCTGGTTTCACCCTGGGTGATCTCGGGTGGAAGGATCGTCGCCATGAAAGGTCCTGAATGTGCAGAAGAAATCAGGGGGGTGGAGCCATATCTCAGTAAGTGTGGGCTCACACGGATAGATGTCCAGAGGTATCAACTTCCGTTCTCGAATGCAGAGCGGCATATTATTATTGCCCACAAGAAGTAATTCACTCGACAAATAGGCTGAATTTGGCACTATTCTGTGTTATTCTCCGCGTTCTGCATGTTGATACCTGAATCTGCGGTGATTTTTCATTTATCATCACCGGTTATCCGTTCTTAGTAGGGGAGATTTTTTTGATGGCAAAAATTATCGCCATAGCCAATCAGAAGGGCGGTGTCGGAAAAACTACGACCGCCGTCAATCTGGCAGCTTCTCTGGCCGCAGCTGAAAAAAAGACATTACTCATTGACATGGACCCGCAGGCTAATGCTTGTAGTGGTATTGGTGTTGATAAAACAGAAGTAATATCAACTATTTACAATGTTTTGCTGGGCGAGGAAGATGCTTGCAGTGTATTGCGGAAGACCGATCTGGAGTATCTTGATGTCCTGCCGTCGAATACCGATTTGATTGGTGCTGAAATTGAGCTTCTGGAAAAAGATGAGCGCGAAAAACAGTTGAAAAAAGCTATTGCTACAATGGTTGATGATTATCAGTTTGTTATTATTGACTGTCCTCCATCGTTGAGCTTGTTAACTGTCAATGCGCTGTCGGCGGCAAATTCAGTGCTGGTGCCATTGCAATGTGAATTCTATGCTATGGAGGGCTTGGGTCAGTTGATGCAGACAATTCGCTTAGTGCAGCAGGAACTAAATCCCGCTCTTGATATTAATGGGATTCTTTTGACGATGTTTGATGGGCGAAATAACCTCTGCCATCAGGTCAGTGATGAAATACGTGACCATTTTGGGGATAAAGTATTCAACACTGTCATACCAAGAAATGTTCGCCTCTCAGAGGCCCCAAGTCATGGTCAACCTGTTTTGATGTATGACATCGGATCAAGGGGAGCACAGGCATACATGAATTTAGCACAGGAAGTTGTAGCAGGAGGGGCATGTGGCTAAGAAGCGTCCAGCGTTAGGTAAGGGGATTGGAGCACTATTAAGTTCAGCAGCACAAGAGGGTGGAAAAAAGTATTTTTCCTGCCCGATAGAAGAGCTGAAGCCACATAGTCAGCAGCCGAGAAAGACATTTAATGATGCCAAGATGGCTGAACTCGTTGCATCAATTAAAGAAAAAGGGGTCATTCAGCCACTGGTCGTCAGACGTCAGGGAGATCATTACCAGATTATCGCCGGTGAGCGGCGGTGGCGTGCAGCACAGAAGGCTGGACTCGATCGACTGCCGGTCGTTATTCAGGATGTCTCGGAGGACTGGGCTCTCGAAATTGCACTGATCGAAAATATCCAGCGTGAAGATCTGAATCCACTCGAAGAGGCCGGAGCATACCGTTATCTGATGGATAGCTTCGATCTTCTCCAGGAGGAGGTGGCAAAGCGGGTGGGCAAAGATCGCTCGACTGTTACCAATGCTTTGCGCTTACTCAGGCTTCCGGATCCGGTAAAAGATGATTTGGCCGAGAGCCGATTGAGCATGGGGCATGCGCGGGCACTGCTTGCACTTGAGCAGGAAGAAGATATTATTGAGGCAAGTAAAGAAGTTATAAGAAAGAAACTTTCGGTCCGTGAAACTGAGAAATTAATTAAGAAAATAAAAAGTCTGTTCGGGGGAAAGGCACCCAATCAGGCAAAAGAAAAGCCGCGTGATCCCAATATTGTCGCGGTCGAAGATAATCTACGCCAAAGTCTTGGAACTCAGGTAAAATTGATTGATAAGGGAGAAAGCGGGCGAATAGAGATCACTTACAACAGTCGGGATGAGCTGAATAGGCTTATTGTATTGCTAGAGAGCTGATTGCGATCAAATGGAAAGTGGTGAAACATGTTTGGAAATAAAAAACAGGAGAAGGCCATGAAAAAACCGGTAGCAATTGACAAGGCTGATATTAAAGCGTTCCTTGGACCGGGAAGTAAATTTGAGGGTAAGCTCAGCTTTGATGAGATGGTTCGGCTCGATGGGATCTTCTCTGGTGAAATAAACTCCAGTGATACCCTGGTTGTTGGGGAAACAGCCCAGATCGAAGGAAACATCCATGTCGGAGCAATTGTCCTTAGTGGTCGTTTTAAGGGCGATATTGTCGCAACAACGAGCGTTGAATTGCGGGCTCCTGCTCAGGTTGAAGGAATAATAGAAACACCGTCGCTGAAGATTGATGACAAAGTCATTTTCAATGGTGAAATTCGGATGCCAGGTAGTCTCGTGAAGGAAGACCCGAAAGAGAGTGGCAAAAAGAAAAAATAGCACTTATTGTATGCGCTGTGCCGAGAAGTGAAAAGTGTTGCGAACAATCCAAATAGTTGAAGATCGTCTGAGAGAAGGCAACTAGATGCTTGACATCGGCGCGGAAGGTATGATAGCTATGCGTGCCTTAACAAAAAACCCCTTTTTTTATAAGCTTTTATAATCTCGGTGTCTGTATACAGTATACCGGAAACACTATCCCGTATATATGAGGTAAGCTAGGTGATAAGCGTTGACTGGACCCTTGGTCTGCAGTTTGTGAACTTCATTATTCTTCTGATTGTTCTGAATAAATTGCTCTACAAACCGCTGGCTAAAATTATAGCGGAGCGGCGTGAAAAGATTGAGGGTTCCTATGCCCGGGCAAAAGATCTTCAAGCCGATATTGATGAGAAAATGGCGCAGTATCAGCAGCAATTAAGTGATGCGAAGGCTTTGGCTAACGCTGAGCGTGCCAAATTGAAAAAAGCTGCAAGTGAAGAAGAGGCAAGTATGCTTGCCGAAGCTCACGAAAAAGCATCAGCACGGCTCCTGTCGATCAAAGAACAGGTTGCTGCCGAAGCTGCTGACGCAAGTCAAACATTGCAGAAAGAGGCCAAGTCGCTGGCAGGGCAAATTGCAACGAAGATTCTTGGCCGTGAATTGGCTTAATAGGGAAGGTTTAACAGATATGCACAGTAAAGTCAGAGCAATTGTTTTATCGCTGCTGCTGGTATTGGTACTCTGCGGGGTCGCTTTAGCGTCGGGTGGTGCTGAGCACCATGTCGATAGCGGTATCCTGATGAAAGATTTCCTCTATCGGGTTCTCAACTTCGCTATTGTTGTTGCTATTCTTGTCTATTTCCTGAGAAAGCCGCTAAAAAAAGGGTTGTCGGGGCGGCGCGAAGAGATTGAAAAAAGTCTCGCTGAAGCAGAAAAAATTAAAGCCGAAGCCGAAGCTAAATTTGCTGAGTATGATCGTAAGCTGGCCCAGGCAACCGATGAGATTGCCGAGATCGGAGACGCCATCCGTCGTGAGGGTGAGCTTGAGAAGCAGAAAATCATAGAAAATGCCAAAACGATGGCAATTAAGATTGAACAGGATGCCGAAAAAGCTGCAGAGCTTGAAGTTGCAAAAGCACGTGTTGAGTTGCAGCGTGAGGCGGTTCAGTTGGCTGTTGGTCTGGCTGAAGACCTCTTGAAAAAGAACTTCACCAAAGATGATGATGCCCGTCTGATCGACGAGTATATGCAGAAGGTGGGAGAGTTACATTGAGTAACAGTGCGATTTCTATAAGATACGCTAAAGCATTGTTGAACATTGCTTCCGAAGAGAAGCAGGTTGAACAATATGCTGACGAACTGGCTGGCATCGCCGCTGTTCTGAAGCGCGAAGATCTGTTGCGGCTGCTTCTGGATAGCCCGACTTTTCCATTGGAAAAGAAGACGGCAATGATGCACGACATCATTGAACAGATGCAGTTGAGCACGGGGATGGGCAAGTTTCTTGATCTGCTGCTGCAAAAAGGCCGGATTACGTATCTTCCCCAGATCGATGTCAACTATCGTAAGTTTGCCGACGAGCTTTCGGGTGTTGTCCGGGCAAAGGTTACAGCAGCAAATAAATTAACAAAAAAACGTGCTGAAGAGATCAAGAGTGGTCTTGAAAAACAGACCGGTAAGCACGTTGTTTTAAATATTGAGACAGATGAATCGCTGATCGGTGGTCTGCAGGCCGAAATAGGCGGTAAATTATTTGATGGCAGTGTGAAAACCCAGCTGAAACGGATTGCAGATACCTTAGCAAAGGGGTAACAAAATACTATGGAAATCAGAGCAGAAGAAATCAGCGCGATTATCAAGAAGCAGATCGAAGACTTCGGTCGCGAAGTAGAAGTCAGTGAAACCGGTACCATTATTTCGGTCGGTGACGGTATCGCCCGGATTCATGGTCTTGACAAGGCGATGTCCGGCGAGCTGCTGGAATTCCCCGGTGGAACCATGGGAATGGTTCTTAACCTTGAGGAAGATAATGTCGGTGCCGCGATCCTTGGTGACTCCGAACATATCAAAGAAGGTGACCTTGTCAAACGGACTGAGCAGATCGTTCAGGTTCCGGTTGGTGAGGCGCTGATTGGCCGCGTTGTCAACGGCATCGGTATCCCGATTGATGGTAAAGGTGATATCAAGACTGATACCTATAGTCAGGTTGAAATTAAAGCTCCTGGTATCGTTGCCCGGAAGTCGGTTCATGAGCCAATGCAGACCGGTCTCAAAGCAATCGATGCAATGGTTCCGATTGGTCGTGGTCAGCGGGAGTTGATCATCGGTGACCGTCAGACTGGTAAAACAGCTGTCGCAATTGACACCATCATCAACCAGAAGGGTAGCGGCGTTACCTGTCTCTATGTTGCTATCGGTCAGAAACGTTCGACTGTTGCACAGGTTGTTGAGAAGCTGCGTCAGCACGGCGCAATGGATTACACCATTGTTGTTGCTGCAACCGCATCTGATCCGGCTCCGCTGCAGTTTATCGCACCGTACACCGGTGTTACCATGGGTGAGTTCTTCCGTGATAACGGCAAGCACGCCCTGATCATTTATGATGACCTCTCAAAACAGTCAGTTGCTTATCGTCAGCTTTCACTGTTGCTGCGGCGTCCACCAGGTCGTGAAGCATTCCCTGGCGACGTTTTCTACATCCACAGCCGGTTGCTCGAGCGTGCAGCAAAGCTGAGTGATGCTGAAGGTGCAGGTTCCCTGACAGCACTGCCGATCATCGAGACTCAGGCGGGTGATGTTTCGGCGTACATCCCGACCAACGTTATCTCGATTACCGATGGTCAGATCTTCCTTGAGACCGACCTCTTCTACTCGGGTGTCCGTCCGGCTATCAACGTTGGTCTGTCGGTTTCACGGGTTGGTGGTTCCGCTCAGGTGAAAGCGATGAAGCAGGTTGCCGGGACCTTACGTCTGGCTCTTGCTCAGTATCGTGAAATGGCCGCGTTTGCCCAGTTTGGTTCCGACCTTGATGCTGCGACGCAGGCTCAGTTGAACCGGGGTGCGCGTCTGGTTGAGATCCTTAAGCAGGGACAATACAAGCCGTTGCCGATTGCTATTCAGGTTTTGGCAATTTATGCCGCCAACAACGGCTATGTTGATGACTATCCGACGACTGCAGTTTCCAGATATGAAGAGGAAATGCTCTCCTTCATGGAAGCTCAGCACTCCGATGTTATTAAGGACCTGAGCGAGAAAAATGCAATTGATGACGATCTTGACGCTCGCATCAAGTCTGCTCTCGAAGAATTCAAAGGTCAGTTTGTAGCCTGATTCGATAAAGGTTTGGAAACATGCCAAGTCTGAAAGACATAAAAAAACGGATTAGTTCGGTTAAAAATACCGAACAGATCACCAAGGCCATGAAAATGGTTGCTGCGGCAAAGCTGCGCCGGGCTCAGGAGGCTGCTGTTGCTGCCCGCCCTTACGCAGAAAAGCTGCATGCGGTGATGTCAAATCTGGCTCAACGTGAAGAGGCCGATGGTCATGCGTTGCTCAGTCAACGTGGAACCGGGCGGGCACTCATCGTACTGATGACTGCTGACCGGGGTCTTTGCGGTGGTTTCAATGCAAACGTCTCGAAAGAGGCCGAGCGGATGATCCGTAACAATGAGCACGGTTTTGACGATATAGATCTGATGATTATCGGTCGTAAAGGTCGTGATTTCCTCAAGAACCGTGTTGGTGACAAAATTGTCAAGGTTCACGAGAACATCACATCGGATGCGACATATAAAACAGCACAGTTAATTGGTCAGGAAATTGTCAATGATTACAGCGAAGAGAAATACGACGCTGTCTATGTCATCTACAATGCTTTCCAGAGTGCCATTGTTCAGAACGTCACTGTTGAAAGAGTTCTGCCAATCGAACCGCAGGAAACTGAGACAATTAAAGAGAACAGTGTCGACTATCTTTATGAGCCGGATCGCGGCGATGTCCTCTCTCAGCTTCTGCCGAAAATGGTTGAAGTTCAGATTTTCCGCGCACTGCTCGAATCGAATGCTTCGGAGCAGGGAGCAAGAATGTCGTCGATGGATAGCGCCAGCCGAAACGCGGCTGAAATGATCGGCAAGCTGACTCTGCAGTACAACCGTGCACGTCAGGCAGCAATTACAAAAGAACTGATGGAAATTATTTCCGGTGCAGAGTCTATAAAATAATAACAAGATTTCAGACATACAAGCGCTTATCCCGTTGGGCTAAGAAGGAAAGGTTGCGTTATGAACAAGGGTAAAATCACACAGGTTATCGGTCCCGTCGTCGACGTGGAATTTGAACCGGGCAAGTTGCCAGAAATTTTCTACGCAGTTAAAATCACCAACCCCTCACTTGGAGAAGGTGAATGGAACCTGGTCTGCGAGGTTGCACAGCACCTGGGTGAAAATACTGTTCGTACCATCGCTATGGATTCGACCGACGGTCTGGTTCGTGGTCAGGAAGTTCTCGATACCGGCGATCAGATTCTGATGCCTGTCGGTCCTAAGACTCTTGGGCGGATCATGAACGTCATCGGTCAGCCGGTTGACGAAGCTGGTCCGGTTGAGACTGAAAAAGCATGGCCGATTCACCGTCCTGCTCCTGACTTTGTCAGTCAGTCAACCAACGTTGAGTCTTTTGAGACCGGAATCAAGGTTGTCGACCTTCTCGCTCCTTATTCGCGGGGTGGTAAAATTGGTCTGTTCGGTGGTGCCGGTGTTGGCAAGACCGTTCTGATCATGGAGCTGATCAACAACGTTGCCCAGCAGCACGGTGGTTTCTCGGTTTTCGCCGGTGTTGGTGAGCGGACTCGTGAGGGTAATGACTTGTGGGAAGAGATGAAAGAGTCGGGCGTTCTCGACAAAGCTGCTCTTATCTATGGTCAGATGAATGAGCCCCCAGGAGCACGTGCCCGTGTTGCTCTGTCGGCACTGACAGTTGCAGAATACTTCCGTGATGAAGAAGGTCAGGACGTTCTGTTGTTTGTTGATAATATCTTCCGTTTTACTCAGGCAGGTTCTGAGGTTTCGGCACTTCTGGGCCGGATTCCTTCAGCTGTTGGTTATCAGCCGACTCTCTCGACTGAAATGGGCGAACTGCAGGAACGGATCACTACCACCGATAAAGGTTCGATCACTTCGGTTCAGGCGATCTACGTCCCTGCTGATGACTTGACTGACCCTGCACCTGCAACCGCATTTGCTCACTTGGATGCGACAACAGTTCTGTCACGGCAAATTGCCGAGCTTGGTATCTACCCTGCTGTTGACCCACTTGACTCAACCAGCCGGATTCTTGATCCGCAGGTTATCGGTGACATTCACTACAAGGTTGCCCGTGATGTTCAGTTTGTTCTGCAGCGTTACAAAGACCTTCAGGATATTATTGCAATTCTCGGTATGGACGAGTTGTCTGAAGAAGACAAACTGGTTGTTGCCCGTGCGCGTAAGATCCAGCGTTTCCTCTCACAGCCATTCCACGTTGCTGAGGTCTTCACCGGAGCACCGGGTAAATATGTTGAGTTGAAAGATACCATCAAGGGTTTCCAAGAAATCCTCGACGGTAAGCATGATGATCTGCCAGAGCAGGCGTTCTATCTGGTCGGTACCATTGAAGAAGCGGTAGAAAAAGCCAAGGAAATGGCTGCTTAATTAGTCTGCAAGACTCGATTAAAACGTAAAGGACAGTCGAATGGCTGATAAGTTAAAACTTGAGATGGTCACCCCGTATAAGCAGGTTCTTTCGGAGGAAGTTGACGAAATCACTGCTCCTGGATTTATCGGGGAACTCGGTATTCTCCCTGATCACACGCCCCTTCTGACAACACTGAAGGTTGGTGAGTTGACCTATAAAAATGGAAATGAATCGTTTCACGTCGCAGTCAACTGGGGTTACCTCGAGGTTGAGGAAAATACCGTGACGGTTCTGGTTGATACCGCAGAAAGAGCGGATGAAATTGACTTAGCACGTGCTAAAGCTGCACTTGGACGTGCAGAGGAAGCTCTTAAAACGCTGCCGCCAGAAGATAAAAAATACATGATTATGGAGGCCGCACTGCAAAGAGCCCTCATTCGTATCAGAGTTGCAAGTGAAGGTCGGTAATTAAATAGTACCGACTTCGTTTTGTTTTAAAAGCACCCCTTGTGGGTGCTTTTTTTGTTTGTACAGTAATTATAGGGAGTTTCTACTTTTCTTAGTAACAAGTTAACATCAAAGATGGTAAAAATATTGACATTGTCTGAATAACAGCGTTTAGTGCATATGCACATAAGCTGTCTATTTGCTAACTCTTACGAAGGTTAAGATGTCTAAAAAGTTACTGACCGAAAAATATACTTGCCTGACGATTGCTCTTGGCTATTTTATTGTCGGCGGGGGATGGGCTCTTGTCTCCAATAAATTATTCTCAGCTCTCCTAAACCGTCCCGAATTGGCGGATCAGCCTGTGGGTCCGGGAATCTGGTTTTTTCTTGCGCTCTCAACAGGGATGCTCTATTGGCTGTTGCGTTATTGGGATGTTGCCATTGCTGACTCGCAGGAATCGTTGCGAAAGGTTAATCGATCACTGCGTAGCTTTAGTGAATGTACGAAAGCGATGACGCGCATCGATGACGAGTTGGAGCTTATGGAAGAGGTGTGTCGTGTATGTGTTGAAGTTGGGGGACACCGGATGGCGTGGGTTGCATTTAAAGAAAATGATCCTGATAAAACAGTCCGTCCCGTGACAAGTTGGGGTGCCCAAGGGTGCTTTCTTGACCAGTTGAATGCAACTTGGGAGGATACACCACAAGGTCGGGGGCCGGCAGGAACGACAATACGTACCGGTAAAATTACAGTTTTCCATAACTTGCTGACAAATCCACTCTATCGCCCATGGCGCAGCCAAGCCGAAACATGTGGTTATACCTCGTGTATAGCATTGCCACTGATTGAAGGCGGTGAGATTTTTGCAGCACTTGTTATCTTTGATGAAAACTCGCATGCGTTCGATGAAGATGAAGCAAAATTACTTGAAGAGCTAGCCGAAGACTTGGCTTATGGGATCAAGGCGCTGCGCTTGAAAGTAGACAGCCAGCGCGAGATGGAAGAGCGCTTGATGCTGGCGACGGTCATGGATCAGACCTCGGACGGGGTTATCACTTTTGATTCTGAAGGGACAATTCAATACCTTAACCCAAGCTTTGTCGCGTTATGCGGAGTCCCTGCAGAGGAGAGTATCGGAGTTAATATTCATGATTTCGAGTGCTCAAAGCGTAATCCTGCCTTTTACCGGGCCCTTGTCAGTGTCTTCACAACGAATAAGTCGTTAAGTGGCCATTTTGTAAATAAAAAAAGAGATGGCAGCGAATATGATATGGATGCACTCATTGCACCGGTTTTCGATCGAAACGGTGAGGTTGTGCGCTACGTTGCAATTATCCGTGACGTCAGTGAGGCCATCAGTTTACAACAACAGTTACGGCAAGCACAAAAAATGGAAGCGATGGCAACTCTATCGGGAGGCATTGCTCATGATTTTAATAATATCCTCGCAATTATCATCACAAACATGGAGATGACTCTTGAGGATGTTCCGGAGGACAGCCCGCTCCACAGTTCAATGGAGCTTGTCCTTAAAGCTGGTTTGCGGGGAAAAAATCTGGTTAAACAGTTTATGACCATCAGCCGCCAAACCGAGCAGCCACAAAAAATAGTTAATCTTGATGACATCATAAAAGAGTGCTTGCCCATGTTGAGGGCGACAATACCGACAACAATTGAGCTTCGCAAGCATGTTGATACGGCTTCAGCATTGATTGCTGCCGACCCGACTCAGATCAATCAGGTCATTATGAACCTGTGTGCAAATGCTGGGGATGCAATGCTGGCAAAAGGAGGAATACTCGATATCAGCCTCAGCGATGTTGAGCTGCGCGATGGAAATATTTCCCGCTACCCCGGTTTGCGCTCCGGAAAATATATCAAGTTGGTTATTGCTGATACGGGACATGGGATGACCCGCGATGTTGTCGATCGAATTTTTGATCCGTTCTATACCACTAAAATGCCGGGTAAGGGGACTGGGCTGGGTCTTTCAGTTGTCCATGGGATTATCAAAAATCATCGCGGAAATATTTCGGTGAACAGTATCGTTGATGTGGGGACCACTTTCACAATTTTGTTTCCCCATGTTGAAAACGTTGTCACCCAGGAAGAAGTGCCGATGGCACAGAAACAAATTCCCGGACGTGGCCATATCCTTTTTGTAGACGATGAGGTTGATTACGTTAGTGGGATGAAAAATGCCTTGGAAAGGTTGGGATATGTTGTTACGGCGGAAACCGATAGCCATAAAACCCTGGAGCGGTTTAGACAAACCCCCGACCTGTTTGACTTGGTCATCACCGATCAGACAATGCCTCATTTAACCGGGGTGATGCTGGCTGAAGAATTGTTGAAGATTCGCCCTGATGTTCCAATCGTCCTGTGTTCGGGCTCCTCTCCTGGTAGTGATGCTGCGGTCAGCCCAGCTAAAGCGAAGGCAGCTGGTATCCGTGAAGTGCTGATGAAACCGGTCGAGAGAGATGAAATTCATTCTGTTGTCCAACAAATATTGAATCCACATCCAGCTTAACGGTGCAAAGAGCAGAGGATCGAAATGGCTAAAATACTGATTATCGATGATGAAGAGATGATGTGTGCTACCCTCTCAACTCTGGTTGAGCGGAAAAAGCATGTGGCCACCAGTGCTATGACCTTAAAAGAGGGGATTGATCTTGCTGCCAATGGAACTTTTGATGTGGTTTTTCTGGATGTCAAAATGCCCGATGGTAATGGACTGGATGCTCTTCCGACGATAGAAGCAAGCCCATCAAATCCAGAAGTCATCATTATGACAGGTTTTGGTGACCCTAATGGTGCCGAACTGGCGATTAAGTGTGGTGCCTGGGATTATATTGAAAAAGGGTTTTCTATCAAGGAGATCACTCTTTCGCTAGAGAGAGCGCTGCAGTACCGCAAAGAAAAACAGGATGCGGGTCATAATCGAAAACGAGTGCAACTGAAGCGGGACAATATTATTGGTAGCAGTCCGGCATTGAACAGTTGTCTGGATCTGGTGGCGCAAGCTGCCGAGAGTGATGCCAATATTTTTATTACCGGAGAAACAGGAACCGGAAAGGAGTTATTTGCCCGGGCAATTTATGAGAACAGCTTACGCAGCAAAGAAGATTTTGTGGTGGTTGACTGTACCTCTTTGCCAGAAACATTGGTCGAGAGCTTGTTGTTTGGCCATGAAAAGGGTTCTTTTACCGGTGCTGATCGGGCCCAGAATGGTTTAATTCGACAAGCACATAATGGGACGCTGTTTCTTGATGAAGTTGGCGAGCTCCCGATGACATTGCAGAAGTCTTTCCTCCGGGTTCTTCAAGAACATCGATTTCGCCCTGTGGGGGCCAACAAGGAGGTTGAAAGTAATTTTCGTTTAATTGCGGCAACAAATCGGGATTTAGATGCGATGGTGGAAGCGGGAGAATTTCGCAGTGATCTGCTGTTTCGGCTGCGCACTTTTATTATCGAGCTGCCACCTCTGCGGGAGAGGCGCGAAGATATCAAAGAGTTGGCCCGCTACCATATTGATAAATTTTGTACTCAGTTTGGATTGCCTTCAAAAGGGTTTTCCCCTGAATTTTTGGAAACACTCATCAGTTACCCCTGGCCTGGAAACGTCCGTGAATTTGTTAATACCTTGGAACGGAGTCTGACAACGGCACGCTATGATCAGACCCTCTACCCAAAGCATCTTCCCAGTCATGTTCGGGTTCAGGTTCGACGGGCGGAAATGGAAGCAGGAAGTAGTATCTCAACGGATGAGCCTATTCGTGTGCCCCATAATTTACCCAAGCTACAGGAATATCGAGAAACCATCTATGCGCAAGCGGAAAAGGACTATCTGCAAGAATTGATGGCACTAACGCGGGATAATATCCCCGAAGCATGCAAAATCTCTGGCTTATCCCAGTCTCGACTGTATGCATTGCTGAAAAAAAATGGGATTTCTAGAACGTAATAAATTCTTTCTGACCGTTCCCCTGACGGTATGCACGTAAAATCGATTAAATAGGACTTGCCAGTGAAATTGGCATGCACAATGCTTAGAAATGGGACAAAAAGAAAAATATTGCGCATAGCGATTATTTACAGAAGGCTTATCCAATGATGACTTTTACCCGGAAAATAAAAATAGCAGAATTGAAATCATTTTGGGACTACCTGCTGACCTTCCAATCCTCTTCCGAACAGCTATTTAATCTATTTAAAGAGTTAACCATAGAAGTTGACCTACCTGAGGCTGATGGTAAGGAGTTCAATATCGGTTTTTCTTCTAATACTTTGAAAATCAGTAGGAAAGAGGCTGCAGAAGAGCCGTCCTTCAGAGCAGCTCCCGGGAATATTGTTGCAAAGAATGTCAAAACTAAAGTTGCCGTGGGCCTTGTTGAAAGAATGATCAGAACTGATGATCCGGTTGTAATATTTGGTGAAAATGGGACCGGAAAAGATTTATTTGCACGCACCATTCATCAGCAGAGTCCACGCTCTACGCAACCTTTTGTTTGCCTTTCCTGCGGCACAGTCGATAAAAAAGATGCTAAACAACAAATGATAGAAAGCCTTGTTGAAGTGGCGACTGGAACATTGTTTCTTGATGATATTCAAGATCTGGATGTTGATAGCCAGAGAATATTGCAAAAACTTATCCATAATCCTGTTGAGCAAAATTACTTCCGGTTGATTACCTCGACCACTGCTGATTTAGACGA